>WLWH01000502.1_pt1 | contig 31870 bp, 53 predicted proteins | sample 6712741 | NCBI WGS metagenome assembly WLWH01 (sample SAMN12718694, study PRJNA515312) | sponge metagenome | isolation source: marine sponge | host: Mycale hentscheli | place: New Zealand: South Island, Marlborough, Capsize Point | collected 2003-05-01
AATTTGCCAAAAGGAAAAGAAAAAGAGCTTCTTGATAGGGCTCAATTCCTTAGAAGCTTTATTTATATGATGCAATAATGGCAGCCAGCTTTGAAATATCAGGATACAATATAGAATATTATTATGATGGATATTACTATGGTTGCAATAGAAAACTAAAAAAACCAGACAGAAAAGAGATGGGCTATTTTGGTAGACAAAAAGAAACCCTAAAAGAAGATTGGGTTTATAAAAGTAAAAAACTAAAAGCGGGAACGGTTGTATTTACAGAATGCGTTCCAGTTTGTGGAAAATTAAAAAAACAATAAACAAAATGAAAAAGACAAAGACAGGGTTACATATTGAAACAAGGAAAAAAAGAATAGAAGTTTACACACAAAAAGAAATTGAACAATTAGAACAAAACTTAGAAAAGAAAAGACATATCATTATTCTCTGTTCTGTTCTTTTGTTGTGCATATTATCAGCAATTTTTGGCTATTTAATAGCAGTTTAATAATGACTTTACTTCAAAAACAAACTTACAAGCTTTGGTTCGATTGGGTTGGAAACAAGTTTATAGAGTGGAGTGATGCAAAACCAGCAAACACAGAAATCAAAAATTGTGTTCGCGGTTTGGGCGAGATTGGTCAATACGTTAATCAATTAAATATGGAAAACGATGTATTAACTAAAAGGGTATCTTTGCTTCGTTCAGAAAAAAACCAAACCATTAAAGCGCTGCAAGTACAAATAGAAGAATTAAAAAACAAATTAAAAAAATATGAGTTATGATTATTAACTATTGCGGTATAGAGTTAGAGGTTGAATTTAGCTACGAAGCACCAGAGGCAGAAACTTACGATTATCCAGGCAGCCCCGACAATGCTTCTTTAGAGTCAGTTGAGCTTAACGGAGTGGATATTTTTGATTTACTTGGCGCGGAACAACTTTTTGAAATAGAGGATTTAATATGTAAAAAAATGCGAAATTAAGATGGGAACAATAAGATTATTAGACGGCAAGATTTATGACAAGAACGCCTTGCTAAAAAAAATGGATGATGATGAGTTTTATTATGGCGAATTAAATAAACTTGCTTTAAGTAGCAGCAGCCTGAAACAAGTATTGTCAAGCCCCAAGACATACAAGTTCAACCAAAAGTACGGAAGCCCAGAAAGTCAAGCCTTAAGAGATGGCTGGTTATTCCATACGGCAATCCTTGAGCCCGATGTGTTTGCAGCCCAAACCTTTATAGATGTGCAAAGCAAGAATACAAAAAAGTTCAAAGAAGCTAAGTTGGAAAATGAAAAAGTTTTTACCGCCAAAGAAAAAAGCAACGCCGAAAGGCTTGCGGATGCCTTTTACCGCAACGAACACGCTTTGCAATTAATAACGGATTGTAATTTTGAAGTTCCAATCATAGGAGAAGTTCAAGGAAAACCTTTTCGCGGGAAAGCTGATGTACTTGCAAGCGATAGAATTGTAGATTTAAAAACAACCAGCGACATCAAGGGGTTCCATTATGCAGCTAAAAAATACGGATACGATATCCAATGTTATTTGTATTGTAATTTATTTGATAAAAGCTTTAACCAGTTTAAATTTCTTGTACTTGACAAAGGTAGTTTAGATATTGGAGTTTGGGATTGCAGCGAAGAGTTCTATTTTGCTGGCGAAGAAAAAGTAGAAAAAGCCATTGGCCTATACGAAAAGTTTTTTGTTGAGGGTTACGATATTGACAATTACTGTTTAAGTGGAATTTTATAAAATGTATTATGAAGCTATTTGATGACGACTGGGGCGTAGACCAATCACCAATTGAGGAAGTTGAAATTACAACGACGATACTTTATTTTAGTAGGTTAGAATTAAAAGAATTTAAAAGGCTTTGCAAAATAGGAATAAAAAAAGAGTTTGGACAAGAATACCAACAGAAAGGAAACCTCAGCGACTTACTTTTAAAAATACTAAAACAAAAATACGATGATTAAAAAAATAACCGCGAGCCGCGCTTTAACAAAAGACAATGCTGCAAAGCTTAAAACTAAATTCTTAGATGAAAGCCATTACAACCAGCTGATTACAACCGACTGTGATGCTTACGATAATTATGGAAATTTATTATTTAGGTTTAGGAAAAATGCAATCCCTTTAGATATATTAAAAAATGGAGTAGATGCTTTTAAGGGCTCAATAGAAATGACAGAGAGTAGGGGCGCAGCAAGCGGAAGCAGCCATAAAAGGATTCGTAAAGATGGCTCCATAAGTAATATAACAGTAGGAAACAAAGTGGAATCTGGAAGCGTTGGTTTTATGGATAGCGGAGCGATGATTAAGTATTGCCGCAAAACTGCATTTGCAAGAAATTACTTTGACAAGTTTAAACAAGGGATTCCATTTGTTCAATTTATAGATAAAAAATATAAAGAGCTTTGCCCCGCCCACTATGCAAAGCAAAAGGCTATCGCAGATGGAACGAATAGAAATTATATAATAGGTGATACAAGTTTTACAACTGTAACCGTAAACAAAAACTTCCGCACCGCTTGTCATCAAGATGCTGGCGACTTCCGAGAAGGGTTTGGAAATTTAATTGTATATCGTGAAGGCCATTATGACGGCGGATATTTTGTGATGCCCGAATATGCTTTGGCCGTTGATTTACATAATACGGACTTATTATTTGCAGACGTCCACAAGTGGCACGCCAATACAGAGTTCACAAATTGTAGCGATGATTGGTTACGGATTAGCTTTGTAATGTACTATCGTGAAAATATGATTAAATGCAGCAGTCCGAGCGGAGAACTGCAAAAAGCTAAAATTGATAAAACTGGATATTTAACACTATGAAAACAAACGCAAAACAAAACAAAGGTTTAAAATTTGAATCATTCATAATGGATTGGTTCGCTAAGGAAAAGAATATAAATCTAAGTCATTATACAACTTACGAAGAGCAAATACATAAAGGCGAAAACCGCCAAGGAATAGAAATAAAGAATGACCAAATGTTTAAAAATACTGGAAACCTTTTTATTAGTGTTGAGCGTGAGTATAATTATGTAACGCACCCGAGCGGCATATTTAAGGGTCAGAGCTGGCTTTACGTTATAGGGGATAATGATTGTTTTTATATATTTAGCACAAAGCAACTCCAGCAAATATATAGGGGTAATAAACCAAAATTGTACAACGGTTTTAAAACATCAAAAGGCGGAACAGAAAAAGGCTTTTTGTTGAATAAGAAAATGGCTGATAAATTTTGTGTTGAAAAAGTAAGTAAACAAACTAAATTATTTTAATATGGAATCAATTAACATTTTAATCATTGGCGAGTGTGGTGTTGGTAAAACATTTGTAATGAATAAGGTCATTCAAAAATACAACTGTAATAAAGAAGAAAGGATAGGTCTTATAAACTATAATACAAATGGATTTATAAATATAACTGGCAGATATGATGGAAGCACATTCCAAGGCAGCGACAAACTATCAATGAGCGTGATGTTAAGTTTAAAGGACTTTTTAAGCGATGTAAAAGGTTTTAATGTATTTGAAGGTGATAGGTTCACAAACAAAAATTTTATCGCAGCAGCCGAGCCATATATAATTAAAATAAAAGGCAATGGCATTAAAGGCCGCGCATTAAGGGGGTCTAACCAAACCCAAAGGCAAATAAAATCAATACAAACAAGGGTTAATAATATAAGATATGATTTTTCTTTTGCAGATAGTTCCGCCCTTGTTGTATATTTAACAAGCTTATTATCTACAAACAATTTAAAACTAATTAAAAAGGTTTTACAAAACGACAAACAAAACTACGAACACCAACAAAAAACACTATTTTAATGAAAGGAAAAAAACTTACACAGATGCAGAGGATAGCAAGGCTGGAAAAAATAATTGCTGATATTTATATAACAATGGAAACTTTTAAAATAACAATGGCAAAAAAAAATAAAGATGGACAAGAGGAAAACAATGCCAGTTTATAGCGGTTGTTTAAAATACTTCCCAGATGCAATACGAGAGGTCGCAAGAACTTCTTATTTAGGTAATATACAACACCACCCCGAAGCCCCTTTGCATTGGGATAGAAGTAAAAGCACCGATGAGCTGGATGCGCTTACAAGGCATCTATTAGAAGCTGGAACAGTTGATACGGATGGCGTTTTACATAGCGCAAAAGTAGCTTGGAGAGCTCTGGCCAATCTACAAAAAGAACTGGAACAAAAAGGGAAAGCCCCTTTAAGTAAATACAATATAAAAAACGATGGTAATACATAACGAAATATTTGAATCATACAGAATAGAAAAAAAAGAAATAGACAAAGCAATTAAACTCCTTAAAGAAAAAGGTTATACAATTTTAAAAACAGAAACTAAAGAAATAAAATGACACTAAAAGAATTAAAAAATAAGCTGGAAGAAACCTATGGATTTGACTTAGCTTGTAGATCACGGAAGCGTGAAATGGTTGATGCGCGCCGCATCTATTCTAAAATAGCTTTTTCATTAGGTTACAACCTTAGAGAGATAGGCGAATTAATAGACAGAAAACATTGTAATATTATTCACTTGCTTAATACTGCAAGCCTCGCGACTGACTTCCACAAAAATTTACACGATAAATTCGTTTTGGAATATTCTTTTCTAACGCCTTTATTTATGATTAAGGAATACAATAAGATTAAAAACATAGCCGCAAGAAGCGAAGATAAAGAAAAATTAAACCTTATAAAACAAATAAATAATTTTATGAGCAACTGGGATACGAACTCCTTAAACACTTTCTTAGACACAAGGGTAAAACTATATGACCAATTAATTAAAACAACAAAGCCCCAAAAACAAATAGAAAAAGTTCAAGGAGCTAAGTTAAAAAGGCCAGTAAAGAATCCAGTCCTATGCTAAAATAATAAGCAAAAGTTTATATATAAGTACAAGAATTTAAACTATGGCATACGATACAGAAGAACTAAGAAAAGAAAGCTTAACAGTAATTAAAAAAAATAACCTTGTTTTTATTGGCGATATCTTTGGATATACTGGGTTCAGTAAAAGAGCATTTTATGACCACAAATTGCACGAATGCAACGCTATAAAAAGCGCATTAGATAAAAACCGCATCAATATGAAAGTAGATATGCGAGCCAAATGGTACGAGAGCGATAATGCCACTTTACAAATAGGGTTAATGAAGTTAATTGCTAATGATGATGAAGCGCATAGGCTTAACGGTACAAAGCGCGAAGTCAAGCACGACACAACAGATAAAGAAATTAATATTAAAATACATAGATAATTGGATGTAGATGTAAACATTGTTTTTGAACACTTGTTAGACAGTCAATGTAAGATAGTTGTAGAACAAGGCGGAACAAGGTCAGGCAAAACATTCAACATCTTATTATATTTAATATTCCACTATTGCCAAACAAACAACGGAAAGACCGTTACAATATGCCGTAAGACATTCCCAGCCTTAAGAAGTTCTGTAATGCGTGACTTCCTTGAGATACTTAAACAACACAAAAAATATGATGAGGTGTACCACAATAAATCCAATAGTGAGTACAACCTTGACGGCAATCTTATTGAGTTTATAAGCGTTGACCAGCCCCAAAAAATAAGGGGGCGGAAGCGTGATGTGTTATTTATTAACGAAGCGAACGAACTTGATTATGAAGATTGGCAGCAGCTTGTATTTAGAACAACCGAAAAAATAATACTTGACTACAACCCAAGTGATGAATATCATTGGATCTATGACAAGGTATTAAACCGCGATGACGTTGAGTTTTACAAAACCACATATTTAGACAACAAGTTTTTAGACCAAACAATAGTAGAAGAAATAGAGCGCCTTAAATTAACAGACGAACAGTACTGGCAAATCTACGGACTGGGTGAAAAAGGCATAAGCAAAGCAACGATATTCAATTATATTGAAATACCACACATCCCGCACGATGCGGAACTTATAAGCTATGGAGCTGACGCTGGGTTTACTAATGACCCGAGCACCTTAGTTGCAGTATATAAAAAAGAACATAACCTTTATATTAAGGAACACTTATACCGCACAATGATGACGACTAAAGACCTTAATGACCATTTTAAGAAAGAAGTAACAAGCCGAAGACCTATTTACTTTGATGCAGCAGAGCCGAGGCTTATAGACGAACTTAGGCGAATGGGGAATAATATCCAGCCAAGTTTAAAAGGCCGCGACAGTATTAACGCTGGGATTGATTTACTTAAACGCTTTAAAATACATATCACAAGCGATAGCAATAATGCAATACAAGAATTTAGAAACTACAAATGGTCAGAAGATAAGACTGGCAAATTAACAAATAAACCAGTAGACAAGAACAACCACATTATAGACGCGGTTCGATATGCTACTTATTCAATGTTAAGCCGCCCTAACTTTGGAAAATATGCAGTTCACTAATCTACTAAAATAATTTAAAATCTTTTATATATAAGTATGGAGTTCAAATTAAACATACCGACAAGCCTTAACGAAATAACACTCGGCCAATACCAAGAATTTGACAAGCTTACTGTAGAAAAAGAAGCTGACTTACAATTACGAATGATAGAAATATTTTGTAAAGTGCCGACATACGTTGCAAGGGGAATGAAAGCGACAGACGTTGCAAGTGTTTGTAAAAGCATTAATACAATGTTTGACACTAAACACCAGCTTTTAAATATATTTAATTTAAACGGCCAGAAATACGGCTTCATTCCAAGCCTTGAAGATATGAGCTTTGGCGAGTACGTTGATTTGGATACCTTTATAGGCGACAATGAAAACTTGCATAGGGCTTTAAATGTATTGTATAGACCAATAGTAAACCAAGTTGGAAAAAGGTATATAATTAAAGAATACAACCCAGACGACGCAGCAGTTGCAAAAGAGTTCCCGCTGGATGCGGTATTTGGTTCCATTGTTTTTTTTTACAATTTAGGGACGGAATTATCCAAAGTTATCCTGAACTCTTCGAACAAAACCAACGAGGAGAGCTTAGTGCAATATCTAACTTCTCATCCAAATGGGGCTGGTTCAATTCAATCTATGGAATCGCTCAGGGGGATATTACAAAGTTTGAATATATCACTAAATTAAACGTTCACGAATGTTTAACATATTTAGCCTATACAAAAGAAAAAAACCAAATAGAATCAAGGGAAATAAAAAAGAAGTTTAAATGATAAAAAATATAGAACACTTGTTGGGGTTATGCGGCGAAAGCCATTTGAATATATTTTCATTACTTTTTATTGCTATGCTTACCAGCTATTTAATAAAACTTAAAAACCAAACAGATGAATAATACTGGAATAAGAGCTTTTTATGGAATTACAGAAACTTTAAAAAATACACTTTTAACTGACCCAAACGTGAACACCGTTACAACTGGCGATATATTTGACATTGATTTATCAAAGCAAACAATATTCCCGCTCTGTCATATAATTGTTAATACTGTAACCGCGCAAGAAAACGTATTAAATTTTAATATAAGCATATTAGCGATGGACATTGTTAATGAAATTAAAAAACCAACGACTGATATATTTACTGGAAACAATAACGAACAAGACGTTCTGAATACGCAATTACAAGTATTAAACAAGCTTGTCCAAGTATTACGCAAAGGAACTTTATATAACGACAAATATCAATTAAATGGTGATGCTAATTGCGAACCATTTTATGAAAGATTTGAAAATAAACTTGCTGGCTGGACATCTACTTTTAATGTTTACGTCGCAAATGACATTACAATATGTTAGAAAATAAAGCCGTTACAGACGCTCTAAATGCTTTCGCTAAGTTTGTTATTAACGAAAGTAGAACCCGACTAAATAATGACGGAAAAGGCGGCGGCGATTTATCTAATTCACTTGGAAGCAAAGTAAGCAAAACGGCTGAAGGCTTTAAGCTGGTATTTGAGATGGAGGATTATGGCAAATTTCAAGACCGAGGCGTTAAAGGTGCAAATCCAAGCAAGGTATCACCAAACGCAAAAATTAAAGGGCAGCAAGCACCGAACGCGCCCTATAGATTTGGCACAAAAAACTTCGGTGGAACTTTTAATAGTTTTGTTAAAAGGATGTCTTTATTTGCAAAAGAAAAAAATATTAGATTCAGGGAGCACAAAATAGTGAAAGGAAAAAAGGTATCAACTGGGAAATTTGCAAAGGGCGGATATGATTCTGTCGGTTACATTATAGCGCGGAACATATACAATAGAGGCTTGAAACCAAGTATGTTCTTCACGACGCCTTTTAATGCCGCTTTTAAAACATTGCCTCAAGAATTATTGGAAGCTTATGCAGTTGGTATTGAAAAGCAAATTCAAGTAAATTTAACAAAAAAATAGATGAGCAAAATAAACGCAAGAAGCCCTTATTATATAAATTTTAATCAAACAAATTTATCACAAGTTGATTTAGAAATATACATATATACAGGAATACAAACAACCGACAGAAGTAATTATTATTCTCTAACTTCGTTTGCCGTATCAGAAACAGTTACATTCGATATTTCTGAAATTGTAAAAGATTTTTTATTAAGTAATTTCGACGGAGATTATGTTTGTACTAATGTTTGGGTAGATTATAGGTCTCAAATTTATTTACAAGGCGATCCGCAAGGTTTTACAAGTTACGTTCTTTGTCGCGGGTTTGACGGCTATGGCTATTTTGAAGAAGGAGCAAATCCTGCAAACAATCAAGGCTTATTGCAGTCTAATTTAAAGATTGTAAAATTTGATGACGCTACAACCACAATCCCAGTAGACACATCTTTAACAACTCAAGTGACTTATGAATTAAACGGACAACAAGTTTACTCCAAAACAATAACCCCCAGCAGCCCATCAACTTCATCTACTCAAATAGAATATGTTAGCAATACAACAAACGGGGTTGATGATTTTCAAGATAGAGTTTTACAAGACGGGGGAACTTTTGAAGGAAGCACTTGTTTAACTAATTTTAATAATGATTTTATTTTATTTGATTTTGATACTATTTATGTAGACACAACAACGGGGGTTGAAAAAATTAAAGTTGACAATATTACTGAATGTAAATATACACCGCACAAAATAACTTTTGTGAATAAATTTGGGGCTCTTCAAGACATTTGGTTTTTCAAAACAATGATTGAAAAATTAAGCACAAAATCTGAAATGTTTAAAAGAAACATCCAAGCGGCTGGAACATATAACATAAGTAAACACCAGCAAAAAATATTAACTAAAAACGGAAACACTTCATTGGAACTTAACACTGGTTATTATCCAGAAGAATATAATGAAGTCTTTAAACAAATGCAATTGAGCGAAGAATGTTGGATTGAAATAGAAAACAAAACCCTTCCAATTAATATTTCGTCAAACACTTTTGATTATAAAACAAGTTTAAATGATAAGTTAATTAATTACAAAATAGAATTTGAATACGCTTTTGATCAAATCAACAATGTTAGATAAATGCAAATAATAGAATTATATATTAGGGGTTATAAGAGATTAACGGGTAATCAAACAAATCACACCACAAATAACACTCTATTTGATGATCAAGCCAGTTTTATAGAAACTGCAAATATTGGAGATATTGTTTTTAATTTAAGAACTAACGAAAGCGCAACAATAACCCTTGTAGACACTAACACACTTTTAACAATATCAGCAAACATATTTACATCGGGTAATTTTGATCCTTATATTATTTTAAGCGATTATGAAAAAGTAGATTTATTTAAAGATGAAAGCATTTCTATCACAGATTCTTTAATGAATTTAAGGGATATAAAAAAGGTTTTCACCGCTTTTAGCCAACAGTTCACATTGCCAGCATCTAAAACAAATAACAAATTATTTCGTCATTACGAAAACCAAGATGTTCAAAATAGTTTTGACGCAAGGTTTAGGCAAGATGCAATAATAAAATTAAATGGAGTAGATTATAAAAAAGGCAAGATACAGTTTAAATCTGTAAAATTAAAAAATAATAAAGCCTATTCTTATAAAGTTGTTTTTTATAGTAACACCGTTGAACTTAAAGAGTTATTAGGAAACACATTGTTGGAAGGGCTTGAATACGATGGTTTAGACTTTGAATATACGGAAAGCAATATAAGAAGCAAATTAGTCGCAAATAATTCTGACATAGTAGTACCGAACATTCATCATTCTAAAAATATGCGATTAACTGATGATGGGTATCGTGATTATATTACTGGCGATGAATTATCTTATGTTGATTTCAAACCAGCTATAAAGTTGCTTAAAATAATAGAAGCTATTGAAAGAACATTTCCGCAGATAAATTTTACTGGGTTTTTTCAATCTAACCCTTTTCAGAGGTTATATATGTGGCTGCATCGTAACGCTGGTTTTATTACAAACGCCGATGAGGGTGGTAGTGCAATGATGATACGAAACCGCTTTAGGAGTCAAAACGACGCTGCTCCAACTTTTACATTTAACTCGCAAGCTGGGGCGACAATTGACAGAAGGGTAGTAACGATTGACGGCGGGAATACTTACGGCGGTGCTTTTGTCGGTAATAAATCTTATCTTTTTCAAGTGATAACAACTTGCGGAACGAGTGAATTATATACCGTCAGGATAGTACACGCAACAACTGGACAATTATATGCACAAAACGAATTTGAAACAACTGCTGCATCAATAACTGAATTTGATTTTAATACTACTAATTACGGAAACGGATACTGGGGCGTTCCATTGGATTTATTTGTTGAAATAGAATCAAACAATACTTTAACAATAAGTCAAAGTGTGGTAGTACGTTTAAGGACAAAATTCCAACCTTGGTCAAGCCCAATTACACGATGGACTGCGAATTATACCGCAACGCAAACCTCAATAGAAAATACATTTTTTGTTGGAAGGCAAATGCCTAAAATGAAAGTGATTGATTTTTTAAACGGTTTATTTAAAATGTTTAATCTTGTAGTTAGGAAAGTGGGTGACAATATTGATGTACAAAGAGCCGCTGATTTTATGAATCAAGGTGATAGTTACGATATTACTAAATATGTTGATATGTCTTCTTCTACGGTTGAAAGGATTGCACCTTTTGATGAAATGGAGTTTAAATTTAAAAGTAAAAAAAGTTTTTTAGTACAATACGCTGATGAAATTAATGGAATACCTTTTGCAGAAGAAAAATATCCAACCGCTGATGTACTTCCTTTTGATGGGGATCCTTATAAAGTAGAAGTTCCTTTTGAAAAAATGATGTACGAAAGAATTTCTAATGAAGATACCAACGTGCAAACAAGTTTAACTCAAGGGGCTTTTTTAAATAAAGAATTCCAACCAACAATGGGAGCGCCTTTAATTTTGTATTGCATATTAAGAACTCCTGATTTTACCTTTAGAGTTAATGGAGTAACCATAAGCCCACCAATTAACACGCCGAGCAACCTTGGGAACTCGCTTTCTTGGTATGGCAATACAAGAACAACTTTAAATTTCGGTTTGGAGGTTGATGAATTTACTGGCGGCGTTGCGACCGCTGACACTAATTTATTTAAAGACGGATACGAAGATTACGTTGAAGCAATGTTTAACGCTCAAGGGAGGATGTTAAAAGTGGAAGCATATTTGCCGCAAAGTATTTTATTAAAATATGATTTAAACGATAAATTCGTCATAAGTAATAAAGTTTATAGAATTAATAGTATTAAAACTAACCTCCTAACAAACAAAAGCAAATTAGAATTATATAATAAAGATGAATTTATAAGTGATTTAGAAAACCTTCAATTTGCATATCTACCAAGATTGGCGCAAATAAACTTGACTAAAACAGAAAATTCAATATCTATAAGTTATGTACCATTAGCGAATCCAGCAGCCAATAATATTACTGGATATGATATAATGCTCAACGATGGGTTGTATTTGTCGGTCGGTAATGATGTGAGCGGAACGACTATAACTGGTTTAGATCCAAACACTTATTATGAAATAGGTGTTAGGGTTAAATATACAATATCAGGATCAGTAAGGTATTCATTAGATAGGGCAAAAGGAATTACAACCAATACTGCTCCATTGGTACTTGCTGAAAGTGGAGATACAATAATAACCGAACAGAATGATACTGTAATACTGGAATGATGATTAAAAATATATTAGAAATTTTAAAATACGCTAACGGAGAAACAAAAAATATTCAAATTGCTCAAGGGAAATATAAATTACCGACAACAATAAAAGAGGGGTACAAAGCAATAAAACAAGAAATAGAATGGTAGAACAAACAATTGAAATAAATGTAAATAGCAAACAAGCGGAAGCTAATTTAAAAGCTATAAATTCCACTATTAACGAACAAAGAGATATCCTTGTTTTATTAGAAGAAGAATATTTAAAAGCTAAAAAGGCTCTTGACGATTATAATGCGTCGGGGAAGATAAATTTAGGTCAAGAAAAAGCCCTTAAATCACAATTAAAAGAAAGAAAAGATGCACTTACAGACCAACGCTTAGGCCTTAAAAAATTGGCAGTTGAGCAAAGGGCAGCTAATGAAGCGGTTGATTCTTTCAGGGTTGCTCAAAAAGACCAAACAAATGTAATAAGAGGGATTGACAAACTCACTGGCGGATATGCCACTAAAATAGTAAAGTTAAAAAAGGGTTTTTTATCAGGAGTTAAAGGTGTGAAAAGCTTTGCGCTCGGTTTAAAGGGCTTAAGGGGCGCTTTGATATCTACTGGCATTGGTGCTCTGGTTGTTTTACTTGGAACGATTATAGCTTACTGGGACGACATTACGGCGGCAATTAGTGGCGTTTCTAAAGAACAGAGTAAACTTTTAGCAGATCAAGAAGATTCTGTGGCTGCATCCGAGGCGATAATGAACGCCACAAAGGAATCAGAAAATACTTTAAGGCTGCAAGGTAAATCAGAAAAAGAAATTGCTGACCTTAAAAAACAACAACTCAATGACACGATAGCAAACCTTGAAGCGATGCTATTAACGCAAGAGTCAATAAAGAAAACCCAAGTAGAAGCAGCAGAAAGGAATCAAAATATTGCAAAAGGGATAATCGCCTTTTTATCATTGCCTTTAATGGTGCTGACTGGTATAATTGACGGGATTACAAATAGTTTAGCGTCTGTCGGCGTTATATCTGAAGGAACAACTTTGTCTGAGGACTTCTTAGAAAGTACCTCATCAATGATTTTTGATCCAAAAGAAGTTGCTGAAAAAGGTGATGAAACAATAGAAGAAACAAAAAATCAGCTTAGAAAATTAAAAAATACAAGGGACGGCATAATATTAAAAGAAAGAAACGACCGCGACAAAGAAAACAAAAAAGAGCTTGCAGATTTAAAAAAGCAAAACGAAGAAAAATTAAAATTAGAAAAGGAGTACCAAGATAGGCTAAAAGATTTAAAATCAAGGATAAGAGATGCCGTTGCAAATACAGAGGCTGAAGATAGGGCTTTGCAGATTGAAAAAATGCGTGAAGATCACGCCGCATTAATGGCTGAAGCGCTTGCGAATGGTTTACTCTCACAAGAATTAATTCAATCGTTAAAGGAAAGGGAAGATGAATTAAAGCAAGGCTTTAAAGATGCAGATGATGAGGCCGCAGAAGAAGCAAAAGAAAAGGAAAAGCAAACAAAAGAAGAGGCGGATCAAGAAGAGGCGGATAGAATTGCAGCTCAAGAAGAATATAAAGAAAACGAATATAGAAAAGGCTATTCTGACCTTCAAAATATTGTAAGTTTAGGCGGAAAGAAATTAGCAAAAGTTGGAAAGGCTTTGGCTATTGCCGATGTCGCAAGAACATCTTTTAAATCCATTAGTGAAACAATTTCTTCAACTGGAATTGCAAATGCGAAAGCCGTTTCAGCAAGTCCACTGACTGGAGGAATGCCTTGGGTTGCTATAAATACGGCAAAGGCGGCTCTATCAGTAGGCTCAACGGTTGCAAGTGCTGCAAAAAGTATTCAAGCTATTAAGGGGGATAAAAAAAGCGTATCAGGGGGAGGCTCTTCTGTTGGTGGTGGTGGAGGAGGTTCAGCACCAGCCCCGCCAACTTTTAACGTCGTAGGCGGAACCCCGACAAGTCAATTAGCCGATGCAGTTGCAAGCCAAACACAACAACCGATCCAGACCTATGTAGTTGCTAATGATGTAACGAGCGCGCAAAGTTTAGAAAATAATATAATTGAAGGAGCAACCCTTTAAAAAACAAAAAAAATTAAATTTATTTATATATAATTATGAAGATAATTGAATTAATATTGGATGAAGATCAAGAAATTGGCGTTGAAGCGATATCTGTAGTTGAAAGCCCAGCAATAGAAGAAGATTTTATTGCCCTTAAATCACAAGAATTTAAACTTGCAGAAATAGATAAAGAGAAGAGGTTGTTAATGGGCGCGCTATTGATACCAAATAAGCCGATATATAGGCGAACAGAAAATGAAGAATACTATATTTATTTTTCTAAAGATACTGTCTTAAAAGCTTCGCAAATGTATTTAACGCAAGGCAATCAAAACAATGCCACATTAGAACACCAATACCAATTAAATGGTTTAAGCTTAGTTGAAAGCTGGATCGTTGAGGACAAAGTTCACGACAAGAGCGTTAAATATGGAATGGATCTACCCCTTGGGACTTGGGTCGGAAGCGTAAAAGTAAACAACGATCAAATTTGGAATGAGTTTGTTAAAACTGGCAAAGTTAAAGGCTTTTCAATAGAAGGCTATTTCGCAGACCGTATGCAGCGCCCTAAAGATAAAACAATAGGGGAATTTTTAGATGATGAAGAACTTGCTAAAATAGAACAAGAAGAAGCTGAATATTTGTTAAACCAAATTAAAGGCATTGTTTTAAATGAAGATATAAATTTAGAAACTTATAAAGATTATCCAAAGTCCGTAAGTAATAACGCAAAGCGCGGAATGGAACTAAACGAAAAGGTCAATAATAAATGCGCGACGCAAGTCGGTAAAGTAAGAGCCCAGCAATTAGCGCAAGGAAAGGCAGTAAGTAAGCAAACTATAAAAAGAATGTTTAGTTATTTGTCAAGGGCTGAAGAATATTACAATCCAAAAGATACAGAAGCTTGCGGAACGATTTCTTATTTGCTTTGGGGCGGGAAGTCAGCTAAAAATTGGGCTGCAAGTAAGCTAAAACAATTAGAAATGGAATCACAAATTATAGATGACAAAATGGCTATAATTGATGGAAGGCTTGCTTATTCTTCCAAAGAAGCTGCAGAAAGAGCGGCAAAAGATATTGGATGTGGAAATTACCACACTCACGAATTTGATGGGATGACTTGGTTTATGCCTTGCGAATCACACAATTTAAAATCGCCTTGCTGGTCAGGATACGAACAGAAAGGAACAAAAATATTAGATGGGAAAACAGTTCCAAATTGCGTAAAAACTAAATAATGAATTATTTTAAAAAACTTTTTACACCAAGTAAAACAAGCCCCAAAAATTCAAGGAGGGGATGCCTTTGTAGAGATAGGGATGCTTATTCTGTTAAATGCTGCAAAGGTGGCATAATGAACCAAGGAATTGGAAAAACATCTAATTAAAAATGCAAAATTAATTTTTAAACATTATATATTAATATGAAACCAAACAATATGATTGAAAAAATCAAAGATGTTCTAAATTTAACGGAAGTTAAGTTGGAGCAATTGAAACTCGAAAATGGTACTATTATAGAAGCTGATTCTTACGAAAAAGGTAAAGAAGTTTTTATAGTAACCGATGACGAGAAGGTCGCAATGCCAATAGGTGAGTACGAACTTGAAGACAATACTATTTTAGTTGTTGAAGAAGAAGGGGTAATTGCTGAAATGAAAAAAACATCCACAGAAGAAGAAGTAGGGGAAGAAAAAGAAGAAGATCTTCGTGATGATGGCAAAGAAGCCGCCGTTAATGATTGGGCTGGTATGGAAAAAAGGATTAAAAACCTTGAGGACGCTATTGCTGATCTAAAAGCAAAAGAACCAGTAAAAGAAGAAATGAGCGCTGATGATTTAGGAAACCTTATGACTGAGGAACTTGCAAAGCACGAAAAATTGGAATTAAATACTGTCCCATCAGAAGTGCAAGCTGAATTAGACAAGCCAGCGGCAGATCCTATTGTTTCAAACCCATCAGAAAAACAAATTCTAACTAAATTTAGAATAGGGGCTAAAAGAAAGCCAAACACAATGGATAGAATTTTATCACAATTTAATAAATAATCACTAATATAAAACCAATAAAAAAATGAGTTTAGTAATAACAAACAGTTCATTCGCAGGAGAATTTGCAGGAAAGTACATTGCAGCAGCACTTCTTTCAGGCGATACACTTGCTAAAAATGAAATCACTATCTTACCGAACGTAAGGTTTAAATCAGTTCTACAGAAGGCTACTTTACCAAATATCGTAAGAAATGCTGATTGTACCTTCCAAACAGGACAAGGAACTTTAACTTTAACAGAACAAGTTCTACAAGTAGAAGAGTTCCAAGTTAATTTGCAGCTTTGTAAAAAAGAGCTTCACGAAACTTGGCAAGCTCTTGAAATGGGGTATTCTACATTTGCAGAAATGCCAGCTTCATTCACTGACTTTGTACTTGCAAGAGTTGCGGCTTCAGTCGCTGATAAAACAGAAAAAAATATCTGGCAAGGTGTAAACGGAAATACTGGTGAATTTGATGGTTTAGCGGTAAAATTAGCTGCTGATACTGCTTTACCAGCAGCTCAAGAAATTGCAGCCATTGCAGGAGGGATTACATCAAGTAACGTCTTAGATGAAATGGGAAAAGTTGCTGATGTAATACCAACCGCAGTCTATGGAAAAGATGATTTGCGTCTTTATGTTTCTTCTAATGTGGCTCGCTCTTACACTCGAGCACTTGGAGGCTTTGCTGCTGCTGGCGATAATGCTGGTTATGAAAGTAAAGGTCCAAACCAAGTTTTAGGAGATTTGTTCTTTGACGGAATCCAAATTGTAGTTTCTAAAGGTATGGCTGACAATACAATGATCGCAGCTGAAAAAAGCAACCTATTCTTCGGAACTGGCCTCTTAAATGATATGAACGAAGTTCGTGTTATTGATATGTCTGAAACAGACGGAAGTCAGCACGTTAGAGTCGTTATGAGATTCACTGCTGGAGTTCAGTACGGAGAAGTAACAGACATCGTTCTTTACGCTTAATAAATAATTAACTAACATTAGAAAGGGGTGAGTAATATTGCTCGCCCTTTTTTATTTAAAAAATATATATATCTATGGGATGCGCAGTATCAAACGGAAGAAAAATTCCTTGTAAATCAGCAGTAGGGGGGATTAAGAATATCTTTTTCGGACCTTATTCTGACACGACCGCAGCTTTAACACCAGATGGAACGGGAGCAATCACACTTGATGATTCTGTGAGCTGGTTTAAGTATGAGGTCAAAGGTAATAGCAGCTTAGAAACTGCAATTACAAGTTCTCGTGAAAACGGAACTACATTTTACGAAGCGACTCTAAATTGTACTTTTACATTTTTAGACATTGCAACGCAAGAACAAATAAAACTATTATCAGCTGGAAGGCCGCAAATAGTTGTTGAAGATTATAATGGAAACGGCTTTTTAGTAGGAAAAGACAATGGAGCTGACGTCACTGGTGGTACAATCGTCACTGGAGCTGCAATGGGGGACTTGAGCGGTTTTACTTTGGTTTTAGCAGCACAAGAAAAGGCTCCGCCGTTCTTTTGTGTAGCATTACCAACGGATGATTCTACAACACCAATCAACCCAACTCCGTAATCAAATAATTTTACGATGAATAAAGGCTTCCTTAATTGGAGGCCTTATTTGTTTATAAATGTTAAAGTTTTGTTAAAATACGTTAATAATTTGTTTATAACTTAAATAAATGCGTATATTTGTAATGTACATTAAACAATAAGTAGTAATATAAATAAGTCGAAAGATCGCACCAAGTAGTGAAAAACGTAAATCTTGGTATTACACTTAAAGTTTTGATCGAAGTTCATTAACAAAATATAAGTTCATTGACATATTGAATATTAAACAAAAGGAAACTTGCTTCCTCTTGAAATAGTAGAGGAGTTAAATAACAAATAGTGTGAAACAGATTGAAAGAGTATCTGATTATTTGAGAATGTGTCTGTAGAAGGTCTAGGTCTAATCCCCCTAGTGGATCCAATGGGATCTATAGTCAAAATATTCGGTACGACGTCTATAGTAATCAAACAAGACAATAAACATTAGCAAAGGAACATATCGTGAAAACACAATGCTTAAAGACTGGACGACAATAAAAGCTCTGATAGGCCAAAGGCGAGGGATTATATCAGTATGCCCCTCAATGCCGCACCCAGCACCTAACTTTTATTTAATATTTTTTATAAAAGCCCTTGCAGATATGTAAGGGTTTTTTTTTGATATAAGGCAAAATTTTTTCTTTTTGTTTATATATTAATATGCAAATAGTAGGAACAAATGGAATAGCTAATTTATATTTTATCCCAAGGGATTATAATATAGATGGAAACGAAGTTAAAATAATTTTAACGAGTGAAAGCACAAACAAGCCAATTGAAATTTTAATTACTGGCATACTTTTTAAAAACTATATTTATTTTTCTGCTCAGTTTGGTACTTTGGTTGAAGGGCAGTTTTATAATCTACAAATAATTTTTAATAACACACCAATTTATAGAGATAGAGTTTTTTGTACAGACCAAAACATTAACCAAACCAATAACAATTATTATAGCATCAATGATGGTCAATATGTAAACGAAGAAAGTTACGACAATGAATACATTATAATATGAACGATTTAAGAATAATAAATTTAAGCACTTACACAAGCCCAGAAATAATAGAAAAGGGCGACAGAGAGTGGGTTTCATACGGAGCAGACAATAATTATTTCCAATATTTAATTGATAGATATAACGGAAGCCCGACAAATAACGCAATTATAAACGGTATCAGCGAAATGATATACGGCAAAGGCTTAGACGCTTTAAATTCTAACCAAAAGCCAGATGCTTACGCAAAAATGATTTCTTTGTTCAAAAAAGATATGGTTCGAAAGGTTTGTTATGACCTTAAATTGATGGGTCAGTGCTCTATGCAAGTAATATTTTCTAAAGACAGAAAAACTATTGCAAGGGTTGAGCATATTCCAGTAGAAAATTTAAGAGCTGAAAAATGTAATGACAAGGGTGAAATTCCAGCTTATTATTATTCTGATAATTGGTCAAAGGTTAAAACTGCAAGCGAATTAAAAAGAATTCCAGCTTTTGGGTTTAGTAAAGAAAATATTGAAATTGTATATATAAAACCTTATAGGGCTGGATATAAATATTATAGTTCACCCGATTATGCTGGCGGCTTACAATATGCAGAACTCGAACAAGAAATAAGTAACTATCATTTGAATAATATCCTCAACGGATTAGCTCCGTCAATGTTAATCAATTTTAACAACGGAACGCCAAACGCAGAAGAGCGCCAAATGTTAGAAAATAGAATCTATCAAAAATTTTCAGGATCGAGTCAAGCTGGGAAGTTTATTCTCGCTTTTAATGACAATCCAGAAAGCGCAGCGACTATTGAGCCTATACAACTAAGCGACGCACATAATCAATATCAATTCCTATCAGACGAAAGTTCTAAAAAAGTGATGGTCGCGCATAGGGTTGTGAGTCCAATGCTTTTAGGAATCAAGGATAATAGCGGTTTGGGGAACAATGCAGACGAATTAAAGACCGCTTCTACCTTAATGGATAACACAGTAATAAGACCATTCCAAACGCTTCTTATAGACGCCTTTGACGGAATATTAGCTTATAACGATATAAGTTTAAAGCTTTACTTTAAAACTTTGCAGCCTTTAGAATTTACAGATCTTCAAAATGTACAAGATAGTGAAACAATGGAAGAGGAAACTGGCGTTAAGTTAAGTAAAGACACTATCCGCAAAAGGTTAAACCAAATTGGACAAGACGAAAATGAAATATTAGCCGAGTATGATTTGGTTCACGAAGCGGCGGTTGATTACGATTTAGAAGATGAGCTTGATGAAATTGTTTTTGAATTAAACAAACCAAAAGAAGATACATTATTAAAAAAGATTTTAAAGTTTGCAAAGGCTGGCAAAGCAACGCCGTACAAGCCAAGTGAACAAGATGGCGAATCAAAAAAAGAAAGCCAAAAAGGAGTTGAATTTATTGTTCGTTATATGTACACCGCCGCACCAACTTCAAAAAAACCTTTAAAGACGGATCAAACAAGGGAATTCTGTGACGAGATGATTGCAGCAAACAAGGTTTTTCGTAAAGAAGATATTATAAATATGGATAGCCAAGAATTGAATCCAGGCTTTCAGGCTGGCGGTAAAAGCAATCCAGAAGGAAAATATAGTATCTGGCTCTATAAAGGCGGCGCAAGATGTAATCACCGCTGGACGAGGAAATTATATGCACGCAAAGGCGGAAGAAGTTTAGGGGAGGCAATAAGTACAACGCAAGCAATTAAAAGAGGTTTTAAGCCAGAAGCTAATGACAAAAAAGTATCTGTCGCTCCAAGAAATATGGAATACGATGGTTACACGAAAGAATATTGGGATAAAATGGGATTTGAAAATATAGATTAAATTATGGCGACAGCGTTATTCATAACACGAACGGACTTAGTAAGGAACTCTATCATCGATGGGAATGTGGATACAGACAAATTTATACAATTTGTTCGCATTGCTCAAGAGATTGATGTGCAAAACCTTTTAGGAACAAAATTATACGACAAAATCAGCGCGGATATTGTAAGCGGGGCGGCTGGCGGTCAAGGGTTGAGCGGCAATTATTTAACATTGGTTAATGAATACGTCCAGCCTATCTTGATTTGGTTTGCCCAAGTAAATTATATTCCATTCGCGGCCTATACTATTGCAAAAGGCGGCGTATATAAGCATCAAGCGGAAAACTCGCAAAATGTAGATAAAAATGAGGTTGATTATTTAGTATCAAAGGCTCGGGAATACGCAAATTACTATTCAACAAGAATGGTTGATTATTTGTGTTTTAACAATAATTTATTCCCAGAATACAACAACAACACGAATGATGATATAAGTCCAGACACAGACACAACTTTTAATGGATGGGTTCTCTGATGGCTTACAAAGTTAAAAAAGTAAATTTAAAAAAATTAAAAAGTTATATAAATGCCAATACCGAAGCCAAAAAAGAACGAGAAGCAAAGCGATTTTATAATGAGATGCGTTGCAGTTATAGGGAAGGAATATAAAAAGGATCAGGCATTAGCAATATGCTACAATGAATTTAAAAATAGAAAAAAATAATGGCATACGGAAAAATTTATGAAACTACTTATTGGGGCGATGGTGCTTTAGACAATAATATAGGTTGGGGGTCGGCTTATAAAAATTTAATTGACCCTACCCCTTTCTTTGAATTATTAGCAGAAAATGGAGATTACTTATTAACGGAAAATAATATAAACATAATAACAGAATAATATAAAAAATGGCAAACAAGAAATTTAGTCAATTTGACTTAAAAACAAACTCGGCAGATGTTCAATTTGTCGTTGGATATAATGGTACAGACAACGTAAGAATCGCACCAGCAAATATTGGAGGAAATCCATCTGGTAGTGACACACAACTTCAGTACAATAATGGTGGAGCTTTTGGCGCAATACCTGGATTTACTTACAATGATACAACCGATAGATTAATTATTGATACTACAAGAGTCGTATTTGGTGATGCTTCTGGTGCATCATTTCAAAATGGTTTAACTATTTGGGACGATGTAGAATTTAGGGGCAATAAATTTGAACTTTCTGATGGAAGCGCAGCAAACCCAATTTTAACATTTTTTAATACTGGAGATAACAATACTGGTATGTTTAGACCAGGCTCTGATATTATAGCTTTTGCTACTGGAGGACAAGAAGAATTTAGAATTGGAGCAAACGGAGAAATAGGATTATCTGGTGCTAACTTTGGTACTAGTGGTCAAGTCTTAACATCTAATGGTACTGGTAGCGGTGCTTCTTGGACTACTGTTGGCGGGGGTGGTGCTTCAAGTTTAAATGGTCTTAGTGATGTAAGCGTAGATTTAACAAACGATAACGCTTTCTTTATTAGTATTCCAAGCGGTTTATCTGGAGCAACTGGTAACTTATTTATTGGAGAAAATGCAGGAAGCTCTGTTGTTGGGTCAAGTAAAAATACTGTTATTGGCTTTGATGCTTTTAAAACTGCAAGTGATAGTTCGAGAGATGAAAATGTTTGTATTGGTTACGAATCTGCATCATTAAGTGCTTTTCAAAATCAGTATAATGTTTTTGTAGGAAATCAAACTGGTAAAAATTTATCAAATTGTTATAGTAATGTTGGTGTTGGTTACAAAGCTCTTTCTACTGGTTCTGGTTTTGATTCAGTAGCGGTAGGTTATCAAGCGGGTAAAACTTCAACATCTTCTGGGATGGCGGCTTGTGGATGGGAAGCAGGTAGAGACGCAACTGGAAATCATTTAGTTGCTATTGGTGGAACTTATTTAGTAGGTGGCGCAGGTAGAGATGTAAGCGGAGATTTTAATATTGCAATAGGAGGAGGAGCATTGCAGGAAGTCGATTCAGACGGAACTGTTGCGGTAGGTTATGCGGCAGCAAGAAATCAAACAACTGCGGTTAGTTCCGTTGCAATAGGTTATTTTGCTAGTAACGCTAACACGACTTCTGGATACAGAACAATGGTAGGATATGAGGCAGGAAAAAATCATACTGGTATGTTTTCGACTGGTATTGGAATGCAGGCTCTTACGGCAGGTAGTGGAATGTTAAACGTCGCAGTTGGTTCTAATTCTATGAAAAACAATGGCGGTTCAAGAAGTGTTGCAGTGGGACATCAATCTATGTTAGGTTGTACTTCTGCTGATGATTGTGTTGCTATTGGTGTTGATACTTTAACAAATTCAAACGCGGGAGATTATAATATCGCTATTGGTACTAATTCTCTGCAACAATGTACATCTAACAACAATACCGCAGTAGGTTATGACTCTGCTAAAGCAATAACTACTGGAACAAATAATGTAACGGTAGGATATCAATCTGGTTTAAGAGTTGTTGGTGGGGGTTCTAATACTTGTGTAGGTCATTCATCTGGTTATTTTATAACATCTGGGTCTGGAAATGTTACTTTAGGTTATTTAGCTGGTCAAAGTATTGGTGCTGGAACAAATAATGTTGCCATTGGCAATTCCACAGATGGGACAGTAAATGGAACAAATACTGTTGTTATTGGTTACCAAGCTACAAGTTCAATCGCTAATGCCTCAAATCAAATTACTTTAGGAAATTCAAGTATATCAACTTTACGTTGTGCGGTTACATCTATAACATCACTATCAGATGAAAGAGATAAATCAGAAATAAAAGATTTAGAATATGGATTAGCTTTTGTTGATGCTTTGCAACCAAGAGAGTTTGTGTGGAATAATAGACCAGAAACAGACAAAGATGGCGAAGAATTTTATTCGGCTAATAAAGGAAAAAAAGATTTTGGTTTTATAGCGCAAGAAGTTAGAGAATTAGACAACGAAACTTTAAGATTAGTTTATTCTGAAAATGAAGAAAAATTAGAATTAAGTTACGGAAAACTTGTGCCGATATTAGTTAAAGCAATACAAGAATTAAAAGAAGAAGTTGAATTATTAAAAGCAAAATAATGAGTATAGTAATACCTACAAAAGTAACAAAAATTAGAAGAAATAGCGTTCAAGCTGAATTTTATAGCGAAGAAGATAAGTTAGCAGTAATTAGCCAAATTGATAAACAATTAGTTGATGTATTAGAAACTGACCAATCAGATGGGATAAAAAGACATTTTATTTTCTTATTAGCAAATGATTTTTATAAAGATGCTTTAAGTGCTGAAACGATTTTAGAAATTGAATCGCATTTACCAGAAAACTGGGAAGATGAAATTATTGATTGGCCAAGATAATTTTGTATATTTACATAATAACTAAAAAAATATAATTATGGAAATTACTAAAGAACAAATCGCAAAAGTAAACGCAATCATTAACACATTGCCAATAGCAGTATTAGCACAAGCGCAAGAAATTGTAAAAGTGTTAAACGAGTCAGTTCCGAAAGAAGAAGATGCTGAATAGCACCGCGACAGCAATAGCTAATCAAAGTGTCAGAAGGGGAAGTACTTCTGAAAAAATGTTTTTAAATTGGAGGCATTTTCACGATGCGACTTCTTTGTTTACTTTGTACGACATAGGGTTGACAACTGATTTCCCCTTTTCCTATGGGACTGTTCCATTGCCTTTTGATTGTTATGTGCAAAGCGTTACAATAACATCCAATAAATATAATACATACGGAACGCCGACAGGAACAAGCGCTACAATTTATATTTATAAAGGATTAAACACCTTAGTGACATCAAAGACAATGACTTACACACCAAGTGAAAGTATGGTTTTAAATTTTAATTTAGAAGAAACAGCAGCTATAAATGCAAATGAAAAATTTTCTTTGCGTTTTCAAGCTAATGGCATTTGGGGATATATGGCAACGTCTATAATAATAGCACAAAGATAATGAGTAAAAGTCCAAACATAGCATTAATTCCAAGTGGTTATAAACAATCACCTTCTACATTATACACCATCATTCCAAATGACGGAAGCCAAGATTTTCAATTAACAAGATCTGGTAATGCTACACGAGTTAATAAAAACGGATTAATAGAAGTTGTTGGATCTAATGTACCAAGATTAGATTGGTTAAATACAAATTGTCCGTCTGTATTAATAGAAGCTGAAAGAGTAAATAGATTAAGAAACTCAGAAGATTTATCAAATACGTCATATAGTAAAGTTAATATCACAGTAACAACAGACCAAATTATTTCCCCAAGTGGAGAATTAAATGCTGATAAAATTACAAGGACATCAACTTCTGCTAATTATGTTTCAAGTGCCGCTACCAAATCAACAACAAATGCAATAGATGTAACTCTTTCTGTATTTGTAAAGCAAGGAGAGGGAGATTATTTTGCTATGAGAATGCAAGGTCAATATCCACAGAGAGGAGAAGCAATATATCAATTTAGTACAAATACATTAACTACAAGTATTCCAACCACATCACCAACAAACACCTTTTCTGTAATAAGTAGCAAAGTAGAAAATTATGGAAATGACTGGTATAGATTATCTGTAACATTTAACACAGATGTAAATGGAACTGCATCTGGTCTTTTTAGTCCAAGAAGTACAAATGGAACAGTAGACGCAAACGATACATCTACAACCGCGTTTGCTTATGTATGGGGTTGTCAAATAGAAGAGGGTACAAAATCAACAAGTTACATACCTACAACAAGCTCAATAGCAACAAGAAACTTTGACAATCTTGAATGTACAACTACTTACACATTAGGAGAAAATGTAACTTTGTTTTTTGATTTTGAAGGGTATTCTTATGATTCAAGTTTTAAATCAGCATTTACAATTAGAAATTCTGCTTTTGGTGAATATTTTGATATAATTTCATATGAAAGTAGTGGCACTTATTATTTTAGAGTAAGAATAACTGTTGGAGGTAGTGTAGTCTATTTAATAAATTTTGGTGAAACATTTTTACCTTTTTATCAAAAAAATAAATTTGCAATTAGATTTACTAATGGTCAATATTATGAATTATATGTTAATGGTGTAAGTGTTAAAACTGGCAATTTGGGCGGTGAAGCTGATATTTTAAAAGGTATAAATATACTAAACGATTTTGGTTCTACAACAGAAAGACCTTCTGTTGAATTGTATGATTTTAGAATTTATAATCAAGCATTAACAACAACCGAAGCATTAAATTTAACGATATGATAAAAATTGCAAAATATGAATTCGTTGACGAACAAAGTGCTATTAAAAAGATAAAAGCATTAGGGTTTGATACCGACGAAGAAGGAAACGAATACCCTACTCACCCACACGCAATCATAAAATTAGGAAAAATAATTATTGAGGATGCTGAATATGATAATGAGGGTAATATAACAAAAGAAGAAGTATTAAGCCAAAAATATCACGTTGACGTAATGTGGAGGGGTTTAGAAGATCACCCTTACGGGTGGAAGTCTTATGTTGTTACAAACATAAAAAATAATGGCATTCATCAATTTTTTGGTTTAGATTATGTAAAATATAAATTTAATTAAATGATAAAATTATTAAGATATTTAGCAGACAAATTAGAACAATTAAAATTCTATTTAATATTAAAATGGAATAATTTCCTCAAATATTTAATGTTATGAGCGCAGATGATTTAAGACTTGCCTTTTTCAATGCAATAACTTTAGGAATAAGCTTTACGGCGGTTGAGAATAGTTTAAAAATTATTCTACTTTTAGCATCTATTATCTATACGGTTCAAAAGATTTATGATTCTCATAAAAAAAAGAATGACGAAAAATTTTAAAATAAAAGAATTTGAGTGCAAAGGCTGCAAAGTTCCTTTAGAAGTTTATGAAAATATAATTAAATTATCTAATCAATTGCAATTTTTAAGGGATTACACCGGAAGGCCGATTAAAATTAATAGCGGTTATAGATGCCCAAAATATAACAAAAAAATTGGAGGCGTTAAAAACTCGCAGCACCTTTTAGGAAAGGCTGCTGACATTGTGGTTGAAAGTTTAAAACCGATTGAAGTTTTTGCACTTATAGAAGATTTAATTGATATGGGATTGATGCTTCAAGGAGGCCTTGGCCTCTACGATACTTTTGTTCATTACGATATCCGAAAAACAAAGGCTCGATGGGATAAAAGAAAGAAATAAATTATGCCTGGAAAATATAAAAAAAAGAACGGAACAACAAGGGTCGGCGATGCTTTGCGCTGGCTTGTAAAACAAGGGAAAGAAGTCGGTCCAGAAATACTTACAATCGCTGGAAATATAACTGGCGTTGAGGCTTTAAATAAATTAGCAGATAAAATTGATGGGGATAGTGGTTTAACAGAGGCAGACAAACAAATGCTTTTAGAAGAATTAAGGCACGATGTTATAGAAATGCAAGAAACCACAAAACGCTGGAAGGCAGATATGAATTCTGATAGCTGGCTAAGTAAAAATATACGCCCCTTGAGCCTTGCTTTTTTAACTTTAACCCTATTCCTTTACATAATATTAGACAGTTCTTTAGAAAGCTTTAAAATAGCTGCAGAGTGGATAGATTTGCTTTCTTCTTTATTGCTTTTGGTATATGGCGGATATTTTGGTATGAGAAGCGCCGAAAAAATTACAAAGCATTGGAAAAAATAATTTTTTAAATTAAAAATAAATATATAACTTTGCATTATTTATTATTAATTGTTTTATAAAAAACAATCTTCAAAAAGTTAAATAAATATAAGACTTCTGCGGTTTTTTCAAAATGGCGAAAAAAACAAAAAGAAAAAAGTTAATTGACAAGCTTGATAAAATTTTTAGCCTATACATAAGGCAAAGAAAAGCTCAAAATGAAATTGCCGAGTGTTTTACTTGCGGGAAGCAAGATCACTGGAAAAAACTACAAAACGGTCATTTCCAAAGCCGTAAACACTATTCTACAAGGTGGGACGAATATAATTGTCAGGTTCAGTGCGCTGGCTGCAATGTTTTTAGATACGGAGAACAATATAAGTTCGCCAAAAATTTAGATGAAACATATTACAAAGGCCTCGCTGAAGAACTGCATATAAAGGCAAAGCAAACAATTAAATTAGATAATTACGATTTAGAATTGTTAATAAATAAATATTCTGATTTATTGTCCAAACTTCCTTAATAAATTATATTTGTTGTATCAAACCTTTGTTTTTTTGTTTACTGTTAAATCAGTCAATTAGCCGCCCTTAAAGGCGGTTTTTTGTTATTATTTTGTTAATTACTTATTTTTTTGTAGCTTTGGGTTGAACATAAAACAAAGAATATGACATATAAAATAATAAGTTTAAAAGATAGGCTTAAAGAACAATACAACCAAAAATTTGAATCAGCAAATTTAAAATATCCCGGATTAACTGGGGCTATATTAGACGAGTTAGAGAATGAAAGTTTAATCACTCAATTGAAATACGGAACTATAATGGATATCACTTTTTTGCTTGGCGTTCAAAACCCTTTTGAAATGTTTAAAGACCTATAATATGAACTATCCAGAAGATTTAATAAAATACCAAAATGACAGAATAAAAGCCTTAGAAGATAGGGTACAAGTTCTTGAAGCAAAATTAGAAGTAGAACAATTAAATAAACAAAATGAACAGAGATAAACTAAAAAAGTTATATGAAAAATATAATTTGACAACGGAAGATTTTTTCAAGCATCAACATTATACAATAATAACAAGAAAAGGCATTGACAAAATACAAGCCTTGGAGCAAATTACTGTTAATTACGAGGTTGTAAAATGTGAGCCGAATTTTGCAGTTTTTAAAGCCTATGCAATTAAAGAAGGCAAAGAAATTGAAACCTTTGGAAGTGCTTACAAGGGCGCAACTTTTAAAGACGGAAATACGAACTCTTGGTATGTGGCCGAAATGGCTGAGAAGCGTGCTATGAGTAGAGCAGTTTTAAAACTTACTGGCTTTTACGAGCTGGGGGTTTTTGGCGAAGATGAAAGCGAAAGCTTTAAAAAACAAAAAACAGAATTTAAAACACTATAAAAAAATAAATTATGAGCGCATTAATAAACTACTCAATAAGAGTTGATAAATTACCAAAAGAAAAGTTCGTTGCTGGGAAAGATGGCGCGGTCTATGTAAATTTGACAATGAGCGTCAACGACGATACAAGATATGGAAACAATGTCGGCGTCTTTGTAAGCCAAACATCAGAAGAGCGTGAAGCTAAAAAGCAGAAATCTTATGTAGGGAACGGGAAAGTTGTTTGGAATAATGGAACAATAGTAAACGCAGAAAAAGAAGCACCAGCTCCTGAAGGCGTGCAAGCTCACCCAGTTGCAGAAGAGGCTGACGGCCTCCCATTTTAATTTTAATTAGGCGGTTTAATTACCGCCTTTTTTTTTACCTTTAAAACAAACTTAATAAATGACCGAAAAACAGACGACGGATAATATGTTAATGGAATTAATAAAAGAGGAATGTTTAATAGATACTTCTGAAATTATGGACTATCCTCCAACCGCTTTAAGTCTGGGTCAAAAAACAATACAAAGCAAAAAGGGAAATATAACATTCCCAATCCCTATTGGTACATACGGAAACTTCAGTTTTGTACAAGCGCCGCCAAAGACCAAAAAGACGTTTTTTATTAGCTTGCTTGCTTCTGTTTATTTAAGCGGTGAAAACAATTTTGGGGGCGGCATAAGAGGCCATAGATCTGGCCGTTGTTTAATACACTTTGACACCGAACAAGGACATTGGCACGCGCAGAGGGTCTTTAAAAGGATACAAGATATGAACACTTCAAAGGATGTTGGTTGCTATCAGACCTATGCCTTGCGGACTATTGGTTACAAACAAAGGCTTCAATTTATTGAATATATTTTAAAACAAAACAAAGATAAAAATGGACTGGTAATTATTGACGGGATTGCAGATTTGGTCAGCGATGTAAATAATTTAGAAGAATCAAACCTTTGTGTTCAAAAAATTATGCAGCTTTCGGCTCAATACCAATGCCATATAATAACAGTAATCCACAGTAATTTTGGAACAGACAAACCGACTGGCCACTTGGGTTCTTTCTTAGAAAAAAAGACAGAAACACAAATACAACTTGAAGCAAATAGCGTAAATAAAGAATGGATCACAGTAAGCTGCAAAAGGTCAAGGGGTTATAGCTTTGAAACTTTTAGTTTTAGTATTAACAATTTTGGATTGCCCTTTGTTGTTGGTGATATCTATAATCCTTTAAAAGATTTTATTCCTAAAAAAATAACTTAATGAAAACCCTTTTAGAGCTGGCATATTGCAAGCACAAATCTTGGATAAAAATAGTCAAGTCATTTGGTTGCAATTCTGGCTCTGCTGAAGATATTGTTCAAGAAATGTATATTCAGCTACATAAGGATATAAATAAAGGCCTTGACTTGTCTTACAAAGGCGATATTAATCATTACTATTGTTATAAAGTTTTAAGGGGAATTTACTGCAATATTTATAAAAAAGAAGCAAGGCAAATAAAAGTATATTTAGAAGAAATGAATGAATTAAAACAAGCCGAAGAACTTGGCATTGATGAAATAGAATATGCAAAACGCAAGAGCCAAATAGAAAATATATTGGACGAAATGTATTGGTACGATAGGAAAGTATTTGAAATTATTGCCAGCGGGAAAAGCGTTGCAAGTTTAAGCAGAGACACAAAAATTTCTTATTATAGCCTTTACAATACATATACGAACGCAAAAAAACATATAAAAGAAAGACTATGAAACTTGGAGATTTAGTTTATTATATTACTTACTATACTGGAATACATTGGCTCGTTAAGAAAATAAGCAAAGCCCTTGGAAAAGATTGCGGCTGCGAGCAGCGTCGTGATGAATGGAACGATATTGATTTAGGCTTATGAATGAAGAAGAAAAAAATTACTGGGTTGATTTTAAAGCAAAAGTAAGAACATCATTGACGCAGCCTCAATTTAAGTTGTTATGCAAGCTTCATTCTAAATACTACAATCATAAATATTACGAGCCTTGTTCTTGCCGACCTTCAGAAATTAAAATGTGGATAGCCGATATGGATAAAATTTACAACCAATCTGAATGATAAAAAATATACATAAATGGGAAGAATCGGTTATTGCTTTGCTTAACCTTGACGGCTGGGATTTAAAACATACTGGCAAAGGGAACAAAAGCTGGGATGCTGCTGGTAAAACACCAAACGGAAATGAATGTGTTATAGAAATGAAGTTCCGCAAAACATATTATGAAGATAAAATGTTAGAAAAGTTTAAATATGACAAGCTTTTAGCGACTGGAAAAGTTGCTTTGTATTTTGTTAATGATCCAAAAGGAAATTATTTATTTTGGCTTAACGATTTAAAAGGCCTTAAAGAAATTGAAATGCGTTGTCCGGATACAACCTTATGGACAAAGAAAAAAATTAAAAAGCCTTGCTATTTAATTAACGAAAAATTTGCTACAATAATCAATATTAATAGTTAATAATTTGTTTATAAGTATTTTTTTTGTAAATTGCAGTAAATAAAAACAATAAAATGAGGTATAAACAAAATTTAAGGGTTGAAAATAATAAAGTTTTTAGCTATAATACACACGTCGCAACGATAGAAAGTGGTAATTTATTGCAGCTTGGATACTGGAGCCAAACAACTCAGAAACATATCAATTATGTAGCTAATGAGTTTAATTTAAAATTAGTTAAAAACACAAAAAAACAAGACAGATGAAACAATTAACAGAAGCAGAAAAAGATTGGATTATACTTATGCAACAAAAATATTCAATGCCGCCAGATATTGCAATGGCTTATATTAATAACGCAAATTTACAAACGCAAGACAAACAAGACATATAAGATGGCGACGCAATTTACAGAATTTAAAAAGGAGTTAAAAAATATTGAAATAACCCTTACAAAGAATTTAATGTTTAATAATTTGCCAAAAGGAAAAGAAAAAGAGCTTCTTGATAGGGCTCAATTCCTTAGAAGCTTTATTTATATGATGCAATAATGGCAGCCAGCTTTGAAATATCAGGATACAATATAGAATATTATTATGA
>WLWH01000508.1_pt1 | contig 31647 bp, 47 predicted proteins | sample 6712741 | NCBI WGS metagenome assembly WLWH01 (sample SAMN12718694, study PRJNA515312) | sponge metagenome | isolation source: marine sponge | host: Mycale hentscheli | place: New Zealand: South Island, Marlborough, Capsize Point | collected 2003-05-01
ATCAGGAGTATGACCCCCAAAAAAGTACCTATTGCGCCCCGCCGCTGTTTCATTTTGCGACGGTTTTTCCTTATTTTTAATAAATTTAAGCGTTTTTTTTAGGTTGCTTGAAGTTCAACCGAAAGTCTAACCAAGTTTCACCAAGTCTAACCGAACCGTTGATTCAACGCTTTCAACGGTTTGATTCAACGCTTTCAACGGTTTGATTCAACGCTTTCAACGGTTTTCATTTCTGCAACGAATACGGTTCATAGACGAAAAAATCACCGAACGCCATTGTTTTCGTGTCGCCGTTAGACCACTCAATTTCGATGTCATATCGGTAAGAACCCGAAACGATTGCTCCCGACTGTTCCGGCGTCAATTCTAGTTTCAGGACAACCGGCGAACCTGAATCATCGACGGACAAACTGATTTCCGTTCGATCCGACGGACGCGTTCGCATACTCAAAACAATCTTCGCGGTTGCCCCTGCCGCGTATGCTGGAAACGAACCGACCGCCCAATTCCATGACGGGACGTCCCCAAATCCGTCGCGGTAAGTATCGCCCGCAATAATGTTTTTGACGTTTCCATTGTTCACAATCGGCAACGAATCTGTCGTCGGCAAACTCGACAAACTGCCCGTAAATTCCGTTCCGCTTGCCCCGTATTGAACGCCAACTTCAACATCCGCTTCACTAGGCACGATCAACGTCCCGACGCTGGAACCGCCAATCGGGACGCCTGACCGCACGTCCGACGCTGCCACGGATTGTGCGGAATTGATAACGTAACCGCCTGCCAATGACACAACCGACCCGTCGACGATTGACGTTTCGCCCGTGTCCGTGTCCGCAAAATTCGCCAATGCCGCTTGCGTGAACGCTCCGACGGTAACGTTTCCGCCCGCCGCACCTTGCGAGATTTTCGCAACGCTTCCGTCGACCGCTGTTGTTTCGCCAGTGTCCACGCTTGCAAACTTCGCCAACGCCGCTTGTGTTATGTCCGAAACCGTGACGGATCCACCACCGCCCGCCGATGAAACCGCCGCGTCTAAATAGAAACCGAACGATCCCGTGTCGCCCGCAAAATTCGTTTGCGGTTCCGACCAAATTGATTCGACGATTTCGCTCATCGTGTGCTGGTGGATCGCCAATAGAATAAATTCGTCGCCGGATTGGATCGCCGACGTAAACGGTTCACGCGTGTCAACGGTTACGGTTTTGGTCGTCCCGTCATAATCGGAAATAATCCGTGATTGACCGGTCAACGCTCCCGACGTGAACACGATTGTTTTTTCGTTGTAAAAATCATCGACGGACGACGTAAGGTTTGACGCGAATGACGTTGTCGTTCCGTTGCTTGCCGCTTGTCCATCGTCGGAAATCAAACCTTCCTTGACCTGACGGAACCCACGACCAAACGTTCCGCCGTTGTTGTATCCTGAAACAGCAACATCCCAAACGGCGTTCGAAACATCCAACGACGACAAATCGTTCAACGCGGTTATTTCGCTCGACAATGCAACGCCTGACAAATCCGCCAACGTTGCTTTTGACGCAGTCCGCGACGCTGAATCGGTTTCAACTGCCGCGACAACTGATCCCACCGAACCGGCAACATTTCCTGCAACCGATGCAACGGAACCGACCACGTTTCCGCCGACGTTTCCGACAACTGACGCAACGGAACCAAAAACGTTTCCCGAAACGTCACCCGTGACCGATCCGACCGAACCAGAAACAGAACCAACCGCCGTGACATTTGCGACGGTATCCGCTGACGCATCGAACGTCGATCGGGTTGAAATCGCTGCATCAACATTTGACAAACCCGCGTTTGTCGAATTTCTTAAATCAACATCAAGCAAACTGATACGAATAGTTTTGTCGAGAAACGTACTTGCGATGATCGGATATTCCTGCAACGTAACCGTCACGGCATCAACGCCGGTTGCCAACAATGCGTTAGGCAAATGCAATTGGTACAGACCAATCGCGTTTGCCGAATCAACTTCGCACCATTTGCCGGAACTATAGGAATCGCCCGCCGTTCCAGAAACCAGCGTGATAGCGGTTCGCGTTCCGCCTTCACGAACATAACTTGCGATTAAATCGCCGATTGCAACGCCGGTTTTGCCTTGACCCGTCGTCGCGTCACGCATCATCACTTCGACGATCTTCGACGTCGTGCCTTTGTGAATTGTATGGTCAAAACTCATTCAGTTAGTCCTCGATTACTATTACGTTGCCGCCGCCTGCACCTGAATCAAAGTCATCCGATACATACTGCCTGAATGGGTAAAGTGCTGTGTCATTATTCAGAGCGAAGTTATTTGCTCTAAGAGTAGCACCGCCGCCACTGTCAGCGTTTATATTGAAGTCCCCACCTGCGGCATCTACGAAGGGGTCGGCGGTTAGGGTGATGTCGGTATCTGATTGCAAGTGAGTGCTGCTGTAACTGCCCGATGTGTTATTGTAAAACACATTGTCTGCCTGCCCTTCAAAATCGCGGACTTCTGCATCATAGATTGCGTACGCTCCATTGTTGACGAAAATGTTTTTTGTCAACTGGGAAATTGCACCCTGAGTGTCTATTGCATTTCCAGCGTTTGAGTAAAACACGTTAGACACGAAGCTATGCCTTCCAACGTGAGTTGCATAAACACCTCGATTCTGGCTGTTCGATATTACACATGAATCAATAAAAAAACTTGCTGACTGCGATTGAACTATCCCATATCGAGTGCTGTTATCAATTAAACATCCGTAAGCAGAAAGACCACCTTGATAACCGCTCAATCCATCGAGTGTAGCATTCAAACTCTTGCATCTTTTGATTGATAAATATGCAGCATTCCAAGAGAAGTTTTGATAGAACCCATCGACGGTTAAGTCGATACACCTTGCGTAGAGAAAATTCGTGTTAGTATCTATCCGAACGCCTCTGCCCGCTGTTCCCGCAGTAGTAACGATTGAACCATTCTTTAATTCCACATGCTCTCGTAACGTAAAAACATCGTTTGAAGATGAAGTCATCGTGACTGTGTTGCCGCCCAAATCAATCGTCGCGTAACTTGTTCTTGATCCTGTTGCAGAGCCAGAGATCGGACTACTTACCGTTTGATCTGTTTCCGTTTTGATAGTCCATCCGGCATGAAAATCATTCCATAGTGAACGACTATCAGCATTATCAAACGTAGCACGCTTGCCACCAATCGCCCAAGTACGGGATGACTCTGTATTAGCAAACGTGTCGTCACAAGTTACTTGCGTTCCACTGTCAACAGAAGCAATCACACTAAACTGACGACCGGATGAAGATTGCACCCAGAGAAGATCACCAGCTTGAACGCCTGTTGTCGTAATACCTGTAACGACCGCAGAGGCAGACGTAGTTGATGCACCTGATCCGTACACATTAACACCGGCAGATGAACCGCTGGCTGTAGTGTCTGACCCTGTGCTGTTGTTGAATAAGATTGCTGAGTTTAGTGCAGTCATGCCTTACAATCCCGCCTTGATTGCTGCACGAACCTGATCCGCTGTGCTTGCATCATCCGAAACTGCCGGATTGATATAGTCGTTTTCGATCTCTGCTTGCAGTGCGAGAATGGATTGCTGACGCTGTTCTTCGGCGATTCTTGCCGCTTCCGCTTGTTCCCATTGTTGCTGGATCGAAACAACGTCCGCTTCGCTTGTTCCTTGATCGGGTCTGCCGCCCGACTGAACAACCAGCGTTTCCGCGACCAATTGCAAATCCTGAGGCATGTTCAATTCCGACAACGCAAATTGCGTACTTCGCGGATATTCGTTCGTGGCAACATCCGATCCGCTAAAAACGGTACTAACAAAAAACGCCAACAAATCTTTTTCCTGACCGTTCGGCAATCCCGAATAGTATTCGATCAATGTTCCGCTACGTTGTGAAATCAAAACCGGCGAATTGATAACCGCCCCCGAATCCTGCAACGTGTAAACCGTTTCGGTCGCGCTCATTGGTTGCGCCGTTCGATTGCTCAAATGCGCCGCGATGTCAGTGTTTGAAACGCCCTTGTCCTGTAGCGGTTTTATGTCTGTCAAATAGTCAATCATTTTGAACCTCTTTCAATTCTTCAAATATTTGAATTACGGCGTCACAAAACGCGTTTCGTTCATCAATAGTTAGCGAATCTAAACGTTTCAACTTTGCTTGAAATTTGCTGTTTGATTTTGCGAATTCGTTTCGCACCTGATCCGAAAAAAATTCGACGTCGACCGCCGTTGTCGCAAACATTTTGTTTTCGATTTGAAAACAACTGAACGTCGGCGATTCAGGGACGCCGGTTTGTTTTTGTGAAACTTCAAATTGCAGTTTGATCCGATGCAACGTCGGTTCGTCGCTCATTAAATGAATTGCACTCATTTGGGAAACCTCATTTGCAACGCCTCGATTTGCTTCGTCAACGCTTCGATTTTGCTTTGCAGAATGTTCGGTTCTCGGTTGATTTCCAAACGCAACGCGTCAATCGAATTCCCGAACTTCTCGACCGCTTTTTGTTGCGACAATAATTCGACGTTCAATCGTGTCACCTGATTTGATAATTCTTTCGCTTCTTTCGCCGTGAATTGCAACGCTTCGTTTTTGGTCAAACGCACTTCGTGGTCTGCAACGATTCTTTCAATGGCGTTTGCCCTTGCGTCATAAACGCCCCAGATGAACGCCAACGCCGTGACCAACGCGCCTAGCAATCCCAACCAATCCTTCGGTTTCAATGTTCCGTTGCTCATTCGTTCGGTTTCCACAATTGCAACCCGTATTTTGATCCGTCGATTTCGATTGAAACCGAATCACCGGTCGTTTCCGGCGTCTGTTCCTTTGGCGTCGTCATTTGCTCCACGGTCGGTTTCAACGCTCCGATCATCAACGGAACCGATCCGGTCGCGGCACCAATTGCAAATAGTGCGGCACCTGCAACGCCGGACAAACGTTTCGTTTTTGCAATTGGTTTGGTCGTTTGCGTGTCCCATTGTGCGTTTCCGTTCAATGAATCAATGACGCGTGACGGATCGCCGCCGGTTATGTCGCCACAAATAAAAATGTCGCCCGCCATATCGTCGCCGTTCGTTTCGACGTCAAACCCCAATTGTTTCATTCCTGCTTTGTGCGAATCGTCAACGCGGTTCGCTGCCGCGTTCAACATCCGGCGATGATCCTGCAATCCTATCGCTTTCGCCGCTGCCGCCAACGCTGGAATCGTTTTCGAAATTCGTTCCGCCGCTTCGCCCGTCGGGTTCATCGAAAAAATCCGAAATTTGAGTTTGTGATTCGTTCCAAATGAAATCAAAAAACGAAAACGGATTGTCGACAAACGCTCTCAACGATTTTGCGTGTCGAGCGTCCGCAACCCGTATTCGTTCAATTGAATCGGTGACGAATTGGTTGGTCATTTCACGCCGGTTTGTTGTTCTGCCGGTGAATTCGCCTCAATGCGTGTTCGACCTGAACCCGCTTCGCTTGCGATTCTCATTCCATGCGCCGCCATGACCGTCGGCGAAACCATCGCGATTGACCACATGCGTTGCGAATCCGCCGACAACTGATCCGCCGCCGATAGTCGACGACCCGCCGCCGCCCCTGCTTCGTTCGCCATAGCGGTAAGAGCAACGGTTAGATTTCCCTGTTCGGTCTGACTCATTTGTTCACCTTTCGCGTTTGAAAAACCCAATTGAACGGTTCCGTCATCCGGCGGCATTGTTCAACCCTCATTTGATTTCGAAAAACTGTAAATTCAATTCGCCGCCGATAGCGTCGACCGTGTCGCGGTCGATTTCGTTCCCGTTTCGGTCACGCAATACGATTTGAAATTTGAATTTGTGTCGGTTTGCTTCGAACCATTGTTGCGGACTTGGATTCGCTTTCAAACTTGCGATATCCCGTTTCAGCGACTCAATTTCCGCGTTCCCCGCCGTTTGCGGTTGCTGGATCGGCGGATTTACTGGAACCAACTTCGTTTTTGGCGAATTGTCGAAGCATCGACCGAACGCCGGAAACCGTTCGGCAACGTGTCGGAAAAACTTCACCGTCGACGCGTTCGAAACCAACGTTGTATTGATCCCGTCGGTTCCCCAAAGCGTCCCGAAAAACCGCCCTTGCGAATCAAACGCCCCGCCGCCGCTATTTCCTGAAATTGCCGCCGCGTTTGCTTCCGAAACCGTCCCGCCGTTGAATTGACCGGCAACCCCAATTCGTGCGTTGTAATATCTCAATCGCGAACCATGATCGAAACCAGCGAAAACGACCGTTTCCCCTGCCGCCGGATCCGAAACGGCAACCGTAATTTCGGATCGGATGTTCGGAACCTGATTCAAGATCAAAACCGACTGATCGTCCGCGTTTCGTATTTCTTCGACGACCGCGATTGATTCCCCGTTGTCGAATTCGCAAATCGCCCGCGTGCAACCCCTCAAAACGTGTTTCGCGGTGACAACGAACCGTTCGCGGATCAAAACGCCTGATCCGATTGAACGCGTTCCAACTGCATCCCAACCGACCACGCGAACAACGTTTGGTTTTGTCATTTCCAAAACGCGTTCCAACGTTGAATCCGCTTTCGTGGGCGAAAGAGAAACGAAAAACATCATCAACGCTGGAGACGCGATTTTTGGGAAATTCATTTTTTCAGGATTCCATAAACGCGAACCGCTAACCAAACCGAAAACGCCTTGATTGTCCCGAAATCATTTCGAATCAGCAATTCGAACAAAACCGCGTCCGCAATCCACCGCGAACAACGAACCGGCAAATGGTTTGTCTGAAATTCCGGCAATTCGTTTAGCAAATAATCGTGAACGACGGACGCGGAACGCAATTCAACTGGTCGAATTATACGGTGAAAAAATCGCGGCACACTCCCGAAATTTGTCACGAACCCACGCGGAACCGTAATTTCAAAACCGTCGCAAACCGAAACGGTGAAATCGTCGACCAAACGGAACAATTCTCGCCCGCCTGAATCCGATGTTTCGACAAATTCAACCGTCAAACTCATTTGCGACCTTTCGCGGCAAATCAAGCGTTTTCAAATCGCGTTTTTCGATCAACTTTCCGACTTCGTTTGTTTCCCACGCAAAACGTCGAAACAACAATTCGTCGCTCAAATTGTTTCCATCAAACACGACTTCAAAAACGTATCGGTCAAACGTTTTTTGTATCTTGCGACTCTGAATCACAATCGTTTCCGCGTCGTCAAGCAATTGCCCAACAAAATCCGCGACGAACATTCCGGCGACTTTTTCGCGTCCCGTCGTTTCCGGCGTGTTGCAACGCGCCAACCGAACCGCTTTCAACGAATAAATGCGGAACCCATGATCGACGATCATTTCAAGCGTGTCGCCGTCAATCACGCGATTCAACTTTGCATTGTATCGGAACAAATAATCGTTTGACAAAATCGACCTTTCATTCGGCGAATGACGCGGGTTTTCGATAGAACTCAACAATCGTTTTTCTTCGCCCGTCGTCGCTTTTTACCTGATCCCCGACGACCTGCAAAACGTATTTCGGCGAATCGTCAATCAACCAACCGCACGCAACGAACGCGTCGATCAATGATTTGCAGTTCCCCCGCAAAATCGAATCAAAATCAATCGCACGTTGACGCGTTCCCCAACATCGAACCACGCGGATTGCGACGGGTTCCGCGAACGCGTGCCGTTGTCCGGTCGCCTGAATTGCAGCAACCGCCAAACGTTTCGGTTCGACGGTCGAACCCCAATGTCGGGTTTGCCCAACGTTGTAATTATTCAACTCGAAATCCAATTCAACGCGGCAAATCATTTCCAGTGCGTCGACCTGAAAAACAACCCGTTTCGCTCAACGATTGCGTCGGCAATCACTGTTTTTGCGTTTGACCCGTGTTCCCACGGATAACACGTTTTCGGTTCTGGATCCGTCGAAACCCCGACTCCCGCAAATTTCGCGTTCGGTGCGACGCCCAACAAATGTTCGCAAACGCGACGTTCCGCCATCAACGACGCTTCGCGTTCCGCGTGTTTCTGCGCCGTCATGTCAAACCCGCCGTCGACGAACAGCAACGCCGCAATCAAAATTTCAATCATTGTCGCCCCTCAAAAAACTGATTGTGAAACGGCGTTCGATGTCAACGCGACCACGAAAAACGGTCGAACCGCCTTCGTTCTTCGTCTGAATGTCTCCCTCGTATTCGTTGCGTCTTGCAAGCGTCAACGCTGCTTCCTGATGCGACAATGAACCCATATCAACCCAATCGTCGTTTTCCGCGTTCACCAAACGAACCAAAACGTTTCCGGTCATTCTTCGCCTTTCCTCAAAAACTTTGAAATCGGATTCAGCATATCGGTTTCGATTGCGAAATTTTCCCAACCGCCCTTTTTGTTGTATTTCTTCACGCCGCGTTTCGTGATTTCGTCACGCGTCGCCCAACCACGCAAAACAAAATTCGGTGACTCCAAATCACGGACGCACGCAAACCAAAAAACATCGTTCCGCTCCAAATGATCGGTGCGAATGTAATTCGTGGAAAACAAATCGCGGTTCACCGACGTTTTGGTTTCGTGCTGTGTTCCAAACGGTGAATCGAAAACGAAATCTGATTTCGCAATTTTGTTTTTTGCCCTCAAATCATAACGCGGCAAATTCTGGATCCACGTTGACATAATTTCCCAAAACGCAATTTCACCACGCAAACCAACCGCGAAACTCAACCACGGTTTTGAAAATTGCCCCTGTTGCCAATTTCCTTGCGTCCCATTCTTGCCCCAACGCTTACGCGTTTCCCAAATTTGCATCGCCGCATCAATCGACGACCTCATTTGATCCGCTGACAATTCGCAACGGATCATTTGTTTTGCGTTTACAAATCCGAACACTGGAACCCGCCTCAAAACGGAATTTCCGATTGATCGTCCGCCGGTTGCGGTTCGGTTTTTTCAACCGCTGGAACGTCCGCAAACGACTCTGAATTTTGAACCGGTTCGGGAATCCTTGCTTTCAACGAAAGATAGGTTTTCCCAAACTTCGATTCGGTCAACCAACCCGCAAGTTGATATTCCGTTCCGTCGATTGTGATTCGTCCAGAATAGTCCGGCGACCGTTCCGATTTCTTTTCAGCGTTTCGAAACAACGCCCCGCGTTTCTCATTGTCGAATTCGCTCATTCTTCAACCCCTTTGAAGATCCTGTTTTTGTATTCTTCCAAACATTTGTCGTCGCTCCACTGTCTCGCGTCAACGACCTTGAATTGTTTCACCAAACCGTAGCGAGCTTGCGACGCCGTGATTGGTTTAGGTTTGTGCGCGTTGTTTTCCTGAATTGCTTTTTCTTCCTTTCGTTTCTTGCCGAAATCGTTTCGTTCCCATGTCCGCACCGCCGCTTTCCAATCGCGGATCTTGTTTCCGTTGCTTTGCCGCCAACCGTTCGCCGTGTAATGGTCGACGAATTGTTCCGCGTCGACGTAATTGTTCCGACTTTTGCAGTATTCCAAAACATCTTCGACGGACGGCGGCGACGTAGTCGCAACGCGCTCTTTCTTTTTTGTATTTGCATTTTGCATCTTGCATCTTGCATCTTGCATGGCGTGACTGTCACGCTTTTCTGTGACCGTCACGTTTTGCTGTGACACGTCACGTTCGTTTTGTGACATGGCGTGACATGGCGTGACACCCCGTGACGCATCGTCGCCGGTTTTTTCGCGTTCGCGTTGCCGCCGTTTGCGTTCCGCCGCCTTCGTTCTTGCGTCTGATTTGCTGACCGTGTCCCGATATTGCGCATGATTGACGATTCGCCAACCCCACGACCGGTGATCGTCTAACCTGACGATCCGTCGACCTTCCAGTTCCGCCGACCGCGATTCCGCGTCGGGTTCTTCCAACGAAAGCAAACCGTGTTCGATGATTTCCAGCGGGATTCCCGTTCGTGCCGCCAACGCACGCGGCGTGACGTCAACGACCCCGTCGCAATCGCTCAAAACGATCAATTGCTCAAACACGACTAACGATTTCCAATCGCCGTGTAACGACCCGTCATAAATGCTTTCGAATATTTTTCCGAACATTTGTTTTCCGTTAGAATAAATTGTGAGAGTTGCATTTCCTGAAACCCGCCAACGTTCTGCAAAACGTCGGCGGGTTTTTGTTTGCCGAACCGATTATTCGTCGTCGGTCGGTTTCGCGTCCAACTGTTCCAAAACCGCATCACCGGCGGATTTTGCTTCGACGTCAATTTTGATTGCCGGTTCAACCGATTTCAAAACGTCGCCGTCACGTTCAAACGCGGATTCCAGTTCGTCGTTCGTTGGGATCCATTTCGCCGCACGACGGAAAACGGTTTTTTTCGCCATTTCCGACCAATCGGTTGACCACGGCGACGACGCCGACGAACCAGATTTCGAACGCGTTCGAACGCTTTCGATTTCGTCGAACGTCATTCGCTCAACGTGTTCGGTTCCGTCCTTCATTTGAATTTTGCAGTATGCACCGACGGGTTTTCCCTGATCGTCGGGTTTTGCTGCATCGTTTCGCCAACCCCACGGAACGTGACGGTTTGATTCGTAGTCGTACAAATCACCGGCAAAAACCACGTTCGCGGATATTCCAGAAACGGAACCAGAACGGAACGCAAGTTTTATCAACCCTTTGTAGTCAACTAGAAACGTGACCGTGTTTCCATACGGTACCAAATGCGCGTCGCGACCGTTCGGTTGCAATCCGATTTCAGCGGAATCCAACAACGCATTGAAAAAACTTGATTGCGTGCAATTTTGCAACTTCGGGTTCTTGTTCATCGCCGTTAAAACGCTTCGCACGAACCGTTCCGTGTCGACGTGTTTCGGTAACGCCTTCATGATTTGACGCTTTGCCGCGTCGGTCTGGATTAACGCTTTCAACTCTGACATTTGTCTAACCTTTCGCCTTTGAAATTCGGAAAACACGCGACGTCGATTCCGCAACCGAAAACGCCTTTCGTGTTTGTTCCTTAAAACTGACTGTTGACCCGTCCGGCAATCCGCCGGTTTCGCTCTTTCCCAAATGCGAAATCAATTCCGATTGCAACGATTGTTTCCGCTTTCGATAGCGTGTTTCCTCAATGCACGCGTTCCGGTATTCGTTTGCCAACGCCTGAACGTCGTGGTCAAAATGCTTGTCTGGATCGTTTCTTGGAATCCGTTTCAGCGTGTCAATCGACGCGCCGAAAATGTCCGGTTCTTCATTTCCGACAACGTGTTTGACCCACCAATCATTAACGCGTTGAAGCATTTCGGAAACAACCGCGTCGTTGCGTTCGACTTCGAACCGGCAAATTCCGCGTCTTGGTAGCAACGCGAAAATCGACCCGCGTTGAGCATCGGCAACCGCCAATTGAATCTGAACCTGTACCCAATAATGCGACGGAACTTGATTCGACGACGACACAACGCCCTCGTCGCCCCAATCTGCCGCGTGACCGCTCAACAATCCGGCGGTTTTGCACTCGACAACGTGACGGTCGTGCGAAATGCCGTCCAGCGTCGCCCTGACGACCCCACAACGCGTTTCGTTCACAACTTCAACGTCGCGGTCGAGATTGCCCAAAACGCCTTCAGCATGGTCGAGAATCGACGACTCAAGCGTTTGACCTAGTCGCGTTGCTTCGTTTCCGGTGAACGGTTCGACGATTCCCTTTTTCACCGCCCAAATGTCAAACGGTTTTGAATACGGCGACAACCCTAGAATTGCCGCGACTTCCGACGCCCCGACAAATTCCCGCCGCCGGTCGTGCCAATCTTTCGCCCTTTCGTTGCTCATTCTTTCACCTTTCCGAAAATTTTGAATGTTCCTGCCGTATCTCTCAAATGTTCGGTGAAACCCACCGAACGGATTAATTCTTCGTTGCCTTCGAATTCATCGTCCATCGCGTGAATTTTGTACGTCAACGCTGGATGAACTTCGTCCCGCTGAAATTGCTTCAGGATTTCATCGAACAAAAACGCCGCGACGATTCGACGGTTGCACGACGGATGGACAATCAGTTTTTCGACTGTCCCGCCGACTAACCTGAACGCGGAAAAAACAATTGTTGCCACCAAATCTTCCGACCAATCGGATTCGCAAAACACGTTCAAAACGTTCGTGTCGTTGCACTCTAGCGTTTCCATCCATTCGTCATCCGTGTAGACGACCGACGACGACAATTCGTCCATTTCCATCATTTGAGGAATGTCGCTTTCGTCCGCAACAACGACGGACAAAACTTCGCCGGTTTCGTCGATGAAAACTTCACGTTGAATTTCTTCGTTCATTTCTTCCGCCTCCACGTTCGCGGCGCGGTACACCTGACGTCGTCGCGGTCAATGTCCACCGCCATTCCGGTTGAATTCAAAACGTCGCCTGTTTTCAAAAATTCGCCGACTTCAAGAAAAATCCAACCGTCCGGCAATTCGCCCTTTTGCAGCGGCGGTTGAACCATCGCGTCAACAACCGGTTTCGGCGAATCCTGATTCGGAAGCGTTGGTTTGATCGGAACCTCAACCGGAACGACCATCGCATCGACTGACGCTTTCGCCTGAATCATAATTTCGATTTCGCGGACAACGTGACGGATCGCCGCGTTGTAACCGTCGCAAAAATCAACCAAAAAACCGCTCTCAACCGGTTTCCTGTTCGACAACATTTTCGCCAATTCTTCCAGCGTTTCACGCTCCATTTTCGACCCCCCTTTGTTTTGCAACCTTTCGGATTTGCGCCGCGTTCCACAATGACGAACGCGGGTTCAACATTTGCCGTTCGAAATTCAATTCGTCGGCAAGTCTCCAAAAATGACGAACCGAAACGTTCAACATTTCGGACGCTTGTTTCGTGGTCAACCAACCACGAATCAACGTTTCTTCACTTTGCATTTTCCAACCTTTCAATCAATTCCGCCGCACGTTGTCGAGCGACTTTAACATTCGGGAAAACATCGACGACGCGGTGATTTCTAACCAACGTGACGTCGTCGGTTTTGTTTACTGCATCCGGCGAACAAACCCGCACCAATGCAACAACGCCGATTTTGTCGACGCCGTCGCGGATTACCTCAAAATTCATTTCAACCCCAATTCGATCAAATCAAACGGTGACTTCTCAACAAACAACGTTTCGTCGTCTAAGCGTCCGACGACCCACGCAAACCGGCAACCGGAATTCGTCACGATGACGCAATCGCCACAACTGGCGACGAAGTAGAAACAAACGCTTTTCTTCGCCGACGCTTCGCGGATCATTAAATCAAACATTCTTGAACGCCTTCGCCAATTCTGCAACGAAACGTTTCGGAACCTTCGCCCCGCCGGTAAATTCTTCCGGCAACGCGCCGTTGTCGACGTATGCCCACGAACGTTCTATCAACCCTTCTGTTTCACAATAAACGTCACGAACCAAAACAATTGAAAACGTTTGCAACTGCTTTGACGTTTCCAAACAACGCAAAACGCGTTCGTCAAAATAGTTTTCAAGAACGTCCGAACGATCTTCCGTCCATTCTTCACACGCCCATTCGTAACCGACCTTCGCCATTTTTCGCCCTTTCGCCTGAACCAAAAAAAACTGCCGGCCGGCATTGTACCAAATCGGCGTCGCCTTGTCAATTCGTCGTGTCGTCGCGTCAATCGCGTTGTGAAAAATCACCGATCAACTTTTTCTTCGATTCGTTAAATACAAGAACCGAAAGCGTTTTGTGTTTTTCGCGCAAATGCTTTGCGTAGCTGTCCGCGTCGCGAATGTTTCCAAAAAACGAAACCGTCAAACCAACCTGAACGTCGCCGGAATGTCGCACCGAATAGCAACGGTTCGCCGACAACGGCAATTCGTCGCAAAACTTCCGCAATTCGTCGACGGTGAAAAATTCCTTCGTGACCAATTCGCCTTCCGGCGTTCGCCAATGCGCGTGAAACTTCGGACATGCTGCAACCTTGCGTTCGAACGCTTTCATTTGTCGTTCAATGTTCATCGGTTCACCTTTCCGTTTGCTGTAACTTCCTGACTGATTCGCTCAACAATTCTTTCGCGGTTGATTTCTTGCGTACGCGTTGCCACCTGATCCGCAATTTCCCGAACCGCCGCGTCGGTCGCAAATTCAATCACGCACGTTGCGACGATGAACCCGACCACGAACCCGCAAATCGCCGTTGTAACGCCCTGAAACATATTTTCGCCCTTTGTGTCGCGTGTTGAGAAAAAAACGCCGCATCGACGCGACACGGCGTTTGAATGAATGATTGCGAACCTTACGCGTTCGCCGGTCGTTCCAAATAACGGTCGAACGTTCCGAAATGCCGAATCCCGTTCATCACTTGACAAATTCGATTGATATTGTGGGAACCGTAGGAAACAATTGAACCGAACCGAAACGCACGACGACGACGCACGCAATTTGAGCAAAAATTTTCCAACGATTTCAAATCGTGAACCGTCGCCGTGTAAACATGATCGACGAAAACAATTTCGATCAACATTGGTTGTCGGTTTTCGATGATTTCGCTGTTTTCCTGAACGTTCGACATTTTTTCGCCCTTCGTTGTTGTTGTTGTTGTTGTGAATCAAACAAACGCGAACCGCAGTTTGAATAAATATCGGCAACGTGTCAACACGTCTTGACACGCTGCCGCAAAAAAAAATCAACAAACTTCGTCGTGGTAGCCATAGAAACTATTTTCGGCAAGCCAATCAATCGCCTTTTCTTCTTCCTCCGACGTTAGTTCTTCAAGGATTTCTAACGCCTTGGATGAAAACTCGTCCCATTTTGCCTCTAATTTAAGTTCGCGTTTGTATGCTTTTGGGTCGACCCACTTGAGAGTCTCGCGAGCTTCTGCTCCTACGTACTTGTTTGCTGCTCTAACTGCTTTTTTGTAGCGTGTTAGGTTTTTCATTTCTTCGCCTCGGTTTGGGTAATTCGTTCAACGCCTCCTCAATATAATTAGTCATCGACTGCGTGTCAACACGTCTTGACATGGGATCGCAAAAAAATAGGAAATTCAATATCCGAACGCGTCCGCGTCAATCTTGATCCAATCCGCCGCAATCTCCAACGCTTCCTGCGACAACTCGCGACCGCGAAACCGAGATTGATTTTTTCGACGCAACCGAACGTTGTATCCGCATCGCGTCAAATGAAACTGAAGGTTTTCCAAATGCCAAACTTCCGCGTTCCGAAAGTTTGTGAACCTGACCGCGACCGGCAATTGGAACGGATCCGAACCGCCGACAACGTGACGGACGAATTCGACGTCGTCACGGTATGGCAAACCGTGTTTTTCGTTGTGCAAAATGTCCCAATGCCACAACGACCGCAACCGATCCGTTGGATTGCGAACCAGCAACGCCCGACGCATGAACGCAAAATTCGTTGCGACTTGGTTTGTGTGCCAATCCGCCCGCATTTCGGCGTTGTCGTGCGGAGAATCGCCAACGACCACCAAAACGCCTTGGTTCCTCAACGCGTCATGTAACGCGGTTGATCCGCATTTTGGCGGCGTCGCAATTAACAACGCTTTTGACAAATCCGCAATCATACAGAACCTACAAAATTAGGATTGTTCCAACGCATGTTTTCCCACGGTTGCCAAAATTTCATCGTTCCGCCTGCGTGATTGACGATTGCTTTGTTGTCGAAAGCATATTTCAAAAGACCCTCCGCTGATCCGCGACGCGGAACGCGAAGGTTGTTCCAGATTGAACCATCGACCAAACCGCCGTCGTAAACGTGCTGGAAAACGCCCTGATCGTAATAGGAGACGCAATTCCACGCGTTGCCGGTTTGGACACGCTTTACCGCATCGCACCACGCATCAACGAAATTTGCGTCGCGTGCTGAATTGAACGCCATGAATCCGCAGCAAGGATAAGCGTTCGCCGGATTTCCCCAATTACGCTTCGGAATCCCCAAAACATCGTCCAAAAACGATGCGTTTTTGTTGTCTAACGGTTCATGTAACCCATGATCGGGAACAACTAAACCATCCGACAACATTTCAAGAATCTGCGACAAATCCCCGCCAACCAAAACGTCCGCGTCAATCCAAATCACGCGGTCGAAATTTCGCATCGCGTCACGAATGACAAAAGGTTTTGTGTATGTTTGCCAACCGTCAACATTTTTCGAAACAGCATTTGACCACGGATATACCGTGACGCCCCACCGATTCAATTCTCCGACAATGTTTTGATCTTCGATCCCTAAATCATAGGCAACAAACGAAACGTCGTTTTGATACAGTGTCGTCCATGCCAACGAATACAAACCACGCAAAAACGTTTCATCCGACGCTGAAATCACGCACGTTTTAGCGTCGAATTTTGATCGTTTTGGCGTCACTTTTTTGATTGCGCAATCAACTATTTTTTCCGCTTGCCAACGCTTAAAAACGTTCGGAATCAAACGGGACTTATTCATTAACATATTGGTTTGTTCAACCAACTTGGTTTCAATTTGATCGCGGTTTTTTATACACCACTCGACGTCCGACGAATTCAATTTTGTTGCGTAGTCCCTGCAACCGCACGTTTTCTTGTCAACTTTATTCGCGACGAATGACGAAATAAAATTTTCGTTTATTGCTTCCGCCACGGCGTCGCCGAATTTGCATTTGCTTTTCAAAAAATTTGGGAACGTACCGTCTGAAGGATCACCAAACGTTTTCGGCGATCCGTTTTTTTTCAAATGCTCGACAATTTGACTTTTGTTTTCAACGAACCATTTTCTTTTTGTTTGGTCGACTTCGGAAAACGGATGAATTCGCAAGTTTGTTTTCGACTCATTCAAACTCACCGAAAAACCCCAACGCTCAATTTGTTCGAACAAATTCATGTTTCGCCCTTAAATTTCACCAACGTCGTATGCCTGCAAACAACAACATCGAACCGACAAATCAGGATCATAAATTTCCGCCGCTGCAATATCTAAATCTCCCGCGTCCCCGCAGTTTGGCGCGTCTGTGTACGCGTCCAAACAACCGTCACCGCCGATGAACCTCATTCGCTGGAAATCATTGACGCCGCAAAACGTCATTGCCAAATCGCCGTCTTGCAAACCGTCGGCAACTTCGGGTTCTGGGCAACTGCAACCATCTTCGCAATTTTGCAAATTTTCCCAACGTAATTGATTCCCGTTCCAAACCCATTCGCAATCATTTGAACAAAACTCTTGCGAACCTTCACACGGTTCAACGTCAACGTGCCAATGACATGAACAAAAACAATCAAGCAAACCTTGCGGACGATGATCTTGCGAACACAACCACGCGGTTCCCTCAATGTCTTTGCAAAACGTCCCTATGTTTTCATCCCTTGCCGTCACCAAAAAATTGAAACGCACGCCGCAATAAGGCGGATTGGGGTTCGCATCGAGAGTCAATTGCGACGTCGACGGTTGTATTTCCCAATTTATATCACCTTTCAAGGCCAACTTGTTGTTTACTAACCCGTTCAAAATTTCTTCGTCGCCGCAAAATTTGTGACAACAATTTTGACAACAACAACAAACCGGCGTTCCTGTCGGACTTCCCCCGTTACCGTCTAAAAACACTGAATCGCCCTTATGTTGTTGGTTAAATAATTTCGCAAGGATCGGGGCAATCTTGCGGCGGGAATATCGGCACGCAACATTCGTCCGTTGAAGTTGTTCCGTCGCCGCACGACCAAACCGTTGCGGATTCTAACAATAAAGTGAAACACAATTCACCAATCGAACCGTCCGCGCCGTAACATTTCGTGCGATACAAAGACTGATCTACTGGATTTGCAATCACCGGTTCTACGCAATCACAACCAAACGAACACGAAGAAATTTTGCTGTAACTTGGAACGGGCGTTTCATTGTATCGCCACGTACACTCGCCGCACTCGTTCACGGCGCATGAAACCGACGTTGCAACCTGTTTTTGTTCCGTTGGACTTGTCAAATTCCACGCGCCTTCACCTCCTCCACAAAAAACCTTTACGGGTGAATGCTTTCCGACCAGATTGCACCCCGACCATTTTGGCGAAACGTTTTGTTCGTATGTAACGATATCGGCGGGAGTTGGACAACCCAAAAACGACGAACACGATGTCAATGCAAAAAACTCGTTCCCGCACTGCACGCATAAACCCGTATCGCCTGCCTTCAATTCACACTCAACCGCTGGTTCGAATTTGATTGTCATGAAATCGGTATAAAGTTCACCCGTCGTTTCTTTGAGTTTTATTTGCGCGGTCGACGCGCCTTCGTCAACATCTTCTCGCAATTCATAAATCCAAATATTTTGACGTTCGCCCATATCGACCAAACACCAGTCTTGCCCGTATTCGAACAAAACCTTTGCGAATCCGCCGGTTGCCTGCCTTGCCTGTTTTGGATCGTCTGGATCGACCTGAACGAAACGTTTGTCTGGAAACTGTTGTTTGACTTTTACCAACGCCAAACCACTAATGCACGCGAAAACCTGTTCGCCTTTTTTTGCCGGTTCCGCTGCAACTGCAACGCGTGTGATTGATGACGTCCAGATTGGGGTTTTTCCGACAAACGCAAGTTGTGCTGCTAAATCGTGCGGGTTTTCGTTATCCTCGTGACCATCGAAACCGTTGATCGTTATTAAATCACCCATTTCAACGCCGCCGGTACTTTCTACGCGGTACGGAATTAGTGATTGCCCATACAAATCAATTGCGCCACCGTAACCGTTTCTACCTGCCGCGATGCGGTCAATTGTTCGGTTCCAGAGCTTCGCCGATAGCGGATCGCCCGCATTGACTTTCAGGTTTGCCGGATTGTTTTGACTCATCGTTGCCCAATTTGTAACGCTGAAAAGTCGCTATAGGTGTAAACTTCCGCCGAGTACGCTGCGCGTGCTTTGCTAATTTGCAAACCGCTTTGTTCGTCTTTCAAAACCTTATAGTCGAACCACAAAAAATCATGCCCGCGTTTGTTGATTCCGGTGATTCCACCAATTGTCACGCTCGAAAGATTTGGCGACGCTGCAAAACCGTAATCCAAAACCGGATTCTCGCCGACTATCGTTCCAGACGCACCTAGAAACAACAATTCACCGGCGGCAAACGTTAGGTAAGGATTTTTGTTCACTGTTCCGGTCAACCCTGCCACCAATTTTGCATAGGAAATCGGTGTTCCTAGTTTGGTCGATGGTATTCGTGCGCGAATGTTTAGTTTCAACGCTGGAATAATCCGGTCGACGCCTTCCGGTTTGTTGTCTTGAACATTAACCGTCGTTTTGAATTGCCTTGCCGTTTCACCTTGCGCCGGATAAATCCATTGATGAAACGCTTCGGTTTGTTTTGTCGTTCCGCCGGTCGTGTCCATCGTAATCGTAAATTCGCCAACGTCCGGCGTGTAGTCGTAAGTTGCCGTGAATTGCCACGAATCCGAACCGGCAATCAATTTCCACGAAATGCTAGAAACCGTCATTCCGTAGATTGCTTGCAATTGCAATTCTTGTTTGAACTCAACCAGAATCGCATAGGAAATTTGCGGATCGTCCGAACCCTTGACCAAAAAATTTCGTGTCAACGTGTCGCCGTCCGCGTTCATTGATCCATCGCGACCCGCCATTTCGCGAACCGTTGCACCGGCAATTTGTTGTGAAACGTAGGTTTTCGACATTTGTTTTTCCTATGCAACGAACACGGACGCCAACGACCCGCCCGCCATTGTTTCCGTATTGTCCGCGATTTTTTGTTGAACCTTCAATTGGTCTTTTTGAATCGAATCCTGACCGCCAAGAAACAGCGCGCCGAAACTTGAAAACGTTCCGCGTGCCGCTGATTTTGCCTGTTCCGCCGCTTCGCCTGCCAATTGCCCGTCGAATTCTGGCAACTTCGGCAAATCGGGACGTTCCATTTTCTTTCGTTCTTCAATTTCCGCCCTTGCCGCCGCGCCACCTGCTGCGATGTCTTTTTTCAATGCGTCCAGTCTCGCCCGCCTTTCCGCGTCTCTCGCGTCCCTGTCCGCTTTCGTGTTCGACCCAATACCTTCGGCGGAATCCTTTAACGCTTTTCCAAAATTTGAAATGCCGTCGCCAATTTCATCGACGTCAATTCCCAACGCCGCCCCATTTTGGAACGCGTCGACTTCCCCGCCAATCGTTCGCACGCCTCCCATTTCACCGATTTTTTCGGTGACGAAATTGAAAACTTTGTTGTAGTAGTTCCCGTATGCTTGCAACGCTTTTTTGATTATGTCGCCCAACTGATCGAACAAACCGCCCACCGCTTTAACCAAACCTTTTGACACGTTGAAAAACCAATCAACGAACATATCCCAAGAACCTTGAAACGTATCGACGACGCTCAACCAACTGAATTCAAGACCATCAACGATTGCATCGAACGCGGCGTTCAAATCACCGGTCGCCAATGCGTTTTGAACCCTTGCAAACGTGTTTGAAATGACCTCTGAAATCGGTTCGATTTTTTCCAGAAACCAATCGACCGCCTGACCGCCAAATTCCGTGTATTTGTAAACCGCCGTCCCTAATGCCGCGAACGCCGCAATTGCAATTCCAATCGGCGACGTTACAAACGCAATCGCCGACGCAACCGCACCTAACGCCGCACCGATCCCCATAAATGCGAAACCGGCGGTTGTGATTGCGGTTCCCAATGCAATCAATGCCGCACCACCCAACGCAACGCCGAGTATCATTTCGCGATTTTGTGAAATGAAATCTCGAATCGGTTTCGAAACTTTCACGAACGTATCCGCCAACGCCGACATTGTCGGTGCCAACGCCGCACCGATCTGATTTTTCACGCCCATTACCGACGATTTCAAACGGTTCATCGCGTCGACATAATCCGCCGCCGCTTTCGCATCTTTGCCGGACATTGTCCGACCTAACGCGTCCGCTTCTTTCATCATGTCTTGAATACCGTCTGCACCTGCCAACAACATAGGCATCAATTGACGACCTGCACGACCGAAAATCTGTTGCGCGTATGCTCCACGCAATCCAGCATCTTCAATTTTGCTCAACGCGTCGGCGACTTTGAGCATTGATTGTTCCGGTGACAAACCTTGCATGTCTTTTTGTGACAAACCGATTGCCTTATACGCCGAAACAACCGCTCCTTGATTTCGCGACAACCCCTCCATCGACCGCGACAATCCGAAAAACGCTTTTTCAAGATCTGCCGCGCCTGCCCCCGATTGTTCGGCGGCAAAAACCATCGCCGAAAATGCTTCCGCCGTCACGCCCGTTCGAATCGACGCTTTGTCAATTGCATCACCGGCGGACGCAAACGACGACGTCACCGCCGCTAACGATCCGGCAATTGCTCCACCCGCCGCCGTAATTGCACCGCCCGCCATAGCGAACTTTTTTCCAACGGCGTTCATTTTCGCCGCTGCTTGTTTCAATCCCGCGTCTAGTTTGTCACGAACGCCCAATTCAACGTATGCTTCACCCGCTTTGACGCTTGCCATTTATTAACCCCCAAACGAACCTTTCCACGGAAGCATAATTGCGCCGGATTGAATTGATTTCATTAACGCTGGCATCATATACGGTCGCTTTTCGATCTTTACGTTCTTTGATCGAGTACGCAACATTTTTCCGGTTTGTTTTTTGCTAACACGACGCCAAGTTTTTGACCCTGACGGCAACCGATACAAACCTTCAACGAATTTGACCCGCCCGCCGATTTCTAGCGTTGAACCTGCTGGTCGCGACGAAATAGCGTCTTTGCGGTCTTTGCTCAATTTGACGGAACCGACCATTCCGTACTTCCCATCGGACGCGACCCAAAAACGAATGTTTTTGATTGAAAATTTTGACGCGGAATGAATTCTAGGTTTTTCATTCGGTGCGGAAATCTTTTTCGTTTTCCCGCCCAATGAATAAATCGCCGCCTTTCGCAAATATGCACACTGGCCGAACATCGCCTTTCGTTGCATCTTGCGTTTTTCCAAACGCATTTTTGCAAAATCAGGTTTTTTGAAAACCAATTTGACGTCCAATTTCACAACGGTTTTCCCTTTTCCTTGCGACGCTGGATCGCCCGACCAATCATCGCCGGATTATGCCGAACCGAATGCTCCGGTTTTACGCGGTACGGATGATAAGCAAAAAACTCCATTCCCTTTGGATCTAGTCGGTTTGCTATTTGATAACAAATCCACGCGGAATGATCCCATTGTTCGTTGCGGACATTTTCGGAAACCTTCACTAATTCGGCGAACGTTAAATCCTTCCAATCCAAACCGCAAATTGCAGACAACGTAAAAACTGAAATCCAAATGTCATCCGTCGTTATTTCGTCGGATTCATCAACTCCCGAATCGCCTTGACTGCTTCCCTCAGATTTTCGGACAACATCTTTTGCCCGAAACGCTCCGTAAAATTTGCCAATTCATTAAACAACGCCTCCCGCAAATCGTTAAACGTGTTTTCGCCTTCCAACTTTGCTTCAAACTCACTTTCAGAAATTCCGAGTTGTTTGCATTTTGTACGCAAAACGCACCACGCAAACGAAATCAAATCCGCTTGCGAATTCAATAACTTTGGAATGTCATTCGGATTCGAAACATCAATTCCAATTTCGTTTCGGATTGAACGAATCAACCCGAACGAAATTGAAATCGTGAATTCGTTTCCGTCGTTGTCAACAAATTTCGTCGGCATCTTTCGCCCTCATTTTCGCGTTATGGAACCGGCGTGTACTGAGTAACTTCGATTTCGTTTCCCGTCGCAATATCATACGCGTCGGCACGACCAAACGGAATACTTTCAACGACCGCGTCGCCGCCGTTTAGCGTTTCGGCAAACTGCCCGAAATAAACGGTCAACCGCCAACCGGTTGCACCTGACGCCGTCGCTTCGCCGTCCAAACAACAAATGTCGACGAAATCGCCGGCCAACATCGCATTGTAGAGAAACCCGTAAACGGAATCGCCGGTTATTCCGCCGGTTTTGCGAACGTATTCAAACGACCCGTTGCAACGCGAATATCCAACGATTTGTGAACCGTTGTTTGTCCCGTGAAATTCAACGTCGTTCAAATCGGGGCCGAGATTGAACGTAATATTTCTTGCGCGTTTGATTTCAACCCATGTCGGCGTCGCGTGCGTGCCGCTGTTGTAATATAGGTAGCAATCCTTCCCGCTGTATGCGCCTTGCTCTAAATCGGTCAATGCCATTTTTCAAACCCTTTTTTTATTCGTCCAGCGTGTCCAAAAAATTGACGATCAAGTTTGATTGCCAAACCTGAATTGATCGCCATTGTTCCAAATCAAAAAATTCCGGTTGTTCGATTGATTCGAAACGATGTTTCGCGTGAACGCCTTTGAAGAAAAAACCGTTCGGCGAAAACAACGCAATCGTCGTTTCAACCATTTCGTCGAACCCATCGGCAATTGCCAACGCTTCGGTTCGTCGTGTTTCTTCAGTTGTGGATTGCATCAACGACGGTTTCCCGACGAACGCAATATTCACCGAAACACGGCGTCGCGATGCGCCCTGCAACGCTTCGATTTGTCGACCGACGTTCCAACAAATGATCCGGCGTTCAAAATTCGATTCAAAATCCAAAGTTGGTTCCACGTCGGAAGAAACGACAACGTCCGTAAACGTCGCCGTCAATTTGTCGCGGATCGCGTCTCGCAAATCTGTTGCCCGACTCAACTTTCAAACCTTTGAACCGTATGAATCCTAACCATTGTTTTGTTTGAATCCATCCAGCGTGCCAAACTTGCGTTCGACCCCTTCAGGATTTCAAACCTTGCGCCGTTTTCATCAATTAAATAATCGCCTTTGACCGGCGTTATTTCTTCGCCTTCCGACCATTTGAAATCGGACGACGCGAACAAAAAATCAATCGACTTGATTTCCACGACCGTATCGCCGCCGGTCGATTCCTCCCAATCACTTGACCCACGAACGGACGTCAAACGCACGACACGCGTTCCGCTGTAATACGAAACCGTTTCACCGTTTGCACGCTTTAAGGTTTTGGCGTGCAGGTTCAACGCACGTTTGAACAATCCGTTCATCAATCAATTCCGTTTGGTTAGGTCAACAACGCTTCGGTATCGCTAATTTGATCGGTTGCGACCAATGCGACGCCAAATGCTGATTCTGGAAACGGTGCAGGTGCGCCGGTCGGATTTGTTGCCGTTCTGCTTTGCTGTAGTTGGCGTAGCGAGCGACGACTCATCGCAATCACGTTTGGTTTGCGACCCGCTGGAAAACGCCCGATCAAATCGGAAAGTAGGTCATCGGTCAAACCCTTTCCGCTATCTTCGGTGACGTTTGCAATACGACCCAAATCGCGGGTAGTTGCGACCTGCAATCCACCGTAGAAAAGAATAGGCGTTCGGACGGCGTCGTAAGAACCGGTCACGCTGCCGGAACGAAGAACGTTGAATTCTTGCCCAACTTCGACTTGACCGCCCAAACCGTAAACGGCGGAAACTGCCGCTTCGCCTAATCGGATCGCCCAAACGCTTGACGCGGTTGACGCGGTTGTTCCGCCCGCGTTCACAACCATTTCATCGGAAAGTTGGTCAACGCCCGATTGATCGGCGAAACCGTTAAACCCGACCGCGTCGGTATCCGTACCGTAAATGATCTGTGATTCCATCCCGACAAACGCGGCGCGTAAATGGTCGACCGCTTCGCGTCGCTTTAACGCTTCGCCGCCTTCCGCTTTGAGCAAACCCATGTCTATATCGAAACCTGCGTCGAATAGTTTCAACGCTTGCGTTACTTTCGTGTAAACCGCTTTCGCGTTTTCTAGTCCGTCGTTGATCGACCGGAAACCGGCGGACGGTGCGGCGGTTTTCTTCAACCATTCGTGCGACGTCGAATTCGACGCGACGATTGACGACATTTGTTGAAGTAGCGGCGTATCCTCAAGCAATTCGGAAACGTCGATGTCGGAAATATTGCCGTCGGCAAGTTGCAGCAAATCAGCGGCGGTTACAAATACGTTTGCCATCTTTCAAACCCTCAAAAATTCGGTTGTTCTAGTTTGTTTGTGATTTCGTAAATTGTGCGAATGTCATTGGTTTTCGAATTGATTCGTCGGACGCACCGATCCCCAACCCTTCCGATTCACCAAATTCAATCGACTTCAACATCGTTTCCAGTTCGTGAACACGACCCGTCAACGATTCGTTTTCGTCGCTCAACAACTTGGAATGACGTTCGAACGCTTCCACTAACGGAACGCCGTTTTCAAACCATTCTTGACCGTTGATCGCTCCAAAATTTTCGGTGTATTTCTTCAACTGATTGAAAAAATCTGCCTTTGAAAACGATTGCGAATGTTCGGAAACTTTCATTTCCTTTTTCTTGTCATCGCTCAATTCGTTTTCTTCCGAATCGCCTTCCGCGTCACCTTCGGGTTTTGCTTCCGCGTCCCCGTCCGGTTGTTCGCTGGAATCGCCTTCAACCTCATTTGCGACTTCGTCCGACGCTTCGTTTTCGTTGTCCGATTCTTCGGCCAACTTTAACTCCGCACCGCACGTTTCGCACAAATCAACCGAATCGTCATCAACGTTTTCGGTTGCTTTGGTTTCGGGTTCCATGCTTTCCCCTTTTGCCAAAACGTAGTCGTTGGCACGCAACCAACGTTGAAAAAATTCCGACGCCCTTTGAGCATCGACCCCGAACAACGCGTTCGGTTTTTGCTTCGCTTCACCGACGACGAATCGCAAAAACGAATCCGCGTCGTTTGGTAATGTTTGCAAACTGTAAATCCCGTCGGGATTCGCGGCGGGTTCGTCCACCAAATCCGCTGCCCGCAATTTGTCCAACCTGACATGCGGCAAGTTGTATTGGTTCAATTCGTCCGGCGACTCGAAACCGGACATTTCGATTTCGTCCGGTTCGTAAAGCGAATCAGCGATTCGTTCCGCACCGTTCGACAAATGAAATTCATTTTCGGCGTCGATGTCGTGTTCGAACACGATTGACAAACCGGCGGCGTCGGCGTCCTCATCAACCAGCAATCGAACGTATTCGACCAAATCACCGTCCGGCGACTTCGTGGCGGAAGTTGCAAAATGCAAATCGCCTATGACTTTGTTTCCCTGAACGCTGGCGTTTGTTACGCGACCTAGCAATTTTCCCAACCCGTCGGAACTCATTGACGGATGCGTGAAACGTGCTTTGATCCCGTTTTCCGATTTGTTGATTGCTTCGGCAACCTGTTTCAAAAACGGTTCGTCAATCCATGCGTCATGTCCTAACGCTTCGCCTCGAGTAATTACCGAAACGTTTTCAATCATCCCGACGCCGTATTTCCCGCCGTCTTTGTATTGGAACGATTCCGCAATTTGCGAACGTTCGAACCGCGTAAATTGCGGCGGGTTCTCAACGTGAAATTTCATCGTCTGCGACCTCTGTTTCGTCTTGCGTTTGTTCGTTTTCGTTTTCGTCGACCGCTGTTTCGTTCACCGGTTGTGATTGACCGGACAACGATTCATCGTCGACCGTGAATGAAACGTCGACGCCCTTTTCTTTTGCGTATTCAATGGCCGACGCGATTTCGTCGATGTTTTCGTAATAGTCTGTTCCGGTCGTTCGGCAAACTCTTTGCGGCGTGTCCAAACCTGCCGCGATTGCGTCAACGTTGCCTTTGATTTCTTTTGCTGGATCCCACCACGGAATCCCTGTCGGAATCCATTCAAACGCCAAATCGTTGATCGAAACCGGCGGCAACCAACCTTTCGCAATCCATTGTTGATACTTCCAAACGGTATATTGACGCCTCATTTGGATTTGATCTTCGCGTTTGTCTTGCGCCGCCCTGTTGTAGTTCAACGCCGCCGCCCGCGACCCGTAGAAATTCGTCCAACTTTCATCGAAGAACGAAAACGGAATGTCCAAACTTTTCAACGCAACGCCAATGACCGCTTGCGTGAAATTCTGAAATTCACCCGACGGCGATCTTGATTCCAAGAATTCTGCTCGGTCTCCCGCGTCCAAATCGAACACCTGCGGCGAATCGCCAAAATTTACGTCGTATTGTGTTGGTTCCGCTAATTCGTCCCCGTCCAAATCCGCTTGCGTTCCGTATTGCGACGTTAATTCGCCCAACTGCCCCGACGCTTCACGAAAGAACGAAACCGCGAACAATTGCGAAACCTTCGCTTTTGCCAACGCATAGTTAAAGTTTTCATAAACGTCCTGCAACGGCGCAAGCGCGGAAATCATCGGTGACACGCCCCGAACCTGATCGGTTGCGAACCGGTCGAAAAACCCGTATTGAATAACGTTTTGCGAACGAACCGAACGCAAAAAATCGATGTCCGAATAACCGCGTCGACGCCAAACGGCAAAACGTTTCGGTCGCCCAAACTCATTGACGGAAATTCCGTTGATCCAGCTTTCCGAATCTTCCGGTTTCATATCCGGCGGATCGCGAACCAAATCTCCTTGAATTCCCTGCAACGTCCCGTTGTTCAGCTTTACGAAGAAAACATCCCCGTCCAAAACCCGCCGCATTTCGGCAAGACGAAACAGTTTTTCACGCGTAAATTTTCCCGACGCGTCGGCGTTGTTTGGTCGGTTATCTTCCGCCATTAAACGTTCAACGTATTTATCAAACTGTTTGTCGCCGGTTCTGGATCGAAACTGGAACGTCGAAACGTAGTCCAAATGGCGGCGAACCATCCAACCGACCAACGAAAGGTTGCGTTGCAGTTCGGCGGCGGACGCCTGAGCTTGCCTATGCTTTTGCCCTTTGAGTTGATAATCTTCCCGACCAATTCGGTTGACAATGCGTTTGCGTTTGTTGGTCGGTTCAACGATGTCGTAACCGAACGCCGAAACCGCCCGTCGTGCAAAATCGCGAATCATCGGCGTGTACCTCCGAGATTCCAACCCATATTCAACGGACGCGACGACGCAACCAGACGGCGTTGCAAATCCGCACGCTCTTTCCGTAGCGAATTGACGTCGATTGACGTTGACGTTCCATCGGTCGAAACGGACGTGACGCCCGACGCCAACAATTCGTCAATGTCGTTGATCCGATTTTGTATTTCTTGGTTCGTTGCCATTTCTGCAAATTATCCGTCGTGAATCATTCAAACAATATTTCAGAACACCAAATCACCGTGACACGCGGTTTTCATAATATTTGACAACCATTTTTTGACCGCACGTTTTGCACGAACAACGTTTCCACACAACATGATCGAAAACCTTTCCGTCCGTTGTTCCGCTAATTTCACGCGTGACGACGTTTTGAAACGGTGAACGTTCGGTCGATCCGCACGACGGACAACGAACCGGTTGGTGCGAGACGACGACGCTTTGTTGTTTCTTCGGTTTGCGTTTGCGTTCACTCGATTTTTCGGACGCCATATTTCCGACGCTTTCGTTGAACGCGTTTTTCCGTGTTCGTTTTTGTTTGCTCGAATTCATCTGCGACCCCTTCGATTGAACCAATGACACAACAACCAACCAGACAATCGAAAAAATCGTTGTCTAGATTTGATTTCCGCTGTTTCCATTCGACGACCTTGTTTCCGATTTTGCCCGTGACGACTTCCGGTTCTTCCGACCCGCAATGATCTGCGAACATTCGGTGCCGTCCTTTCGTCCCTTCATATAGCAAAATTGCTTTTTCAGAATTCGGCGAACAAACCAAACGTTCCGCCGCAAACGATTTCCAAAAATTTGTGTCGACGATCAACGACCCAACGCCGCGTTGACCCGCTGGAGGCGGCGACATTTTGCAACGACGACCCAACAAATCGGATTTCGAATGTTTCCACAAATGCCACGGTCGCGAATCTGCACCGATGAAATGCCCATGCGTCGGGTGAATCTTTCCGGTGACGCTGGATTGCAAACAAAATTTTCTGATCGTTTCGGTTGCTTGACCCCAACCGGCATCGACGCCGAATCGGTCAATCCGCATGATTTGTTGACGACCGCCCGCCAAACTTTTGACGTACTCGCGACCGGCAAGGGTTGACGTCAATTGACTCAACCCCGCGTAAATCGCCGACAACGAATCGCGTTGTTTTGTCGCCTTTCGTAAGTTGACCGAAATTTGTCGTTTGTTGAAATACAACCGCCGCTGATCGGGGAAGGTTCCGTAGTCGATGACGTGACAACGCCCGCCGACTTCCCACGCGGTTACGACGTAAAACAAAACGTCCAATTGAACGTCGACGAACGCGACAATCTTTGAACAATCCGACGGTATAGCGTCACGCTCAAAACCGTTCGTTCGGTTCATCAATTCGACCGGATCAATTTCAAACGGCGTTTCGATTGCTTCGCCCAACGGTTCGTTTTGGTATTCCGCAAAAAATGTTTCTTCGTCTCGGATCCTCAAATTCCAAGCGTGATGCAACGCCGACAATTCGTTTTGCGATTTGCGTTGTTCCCAACCAACTTTCGATCCGGCGTGCATTTCTTCGAAGTTTTCCCGAACGTACTGGTTCGCGATTTCGCCGGTTCCACCTTCCGACAATTCGGTTTCAAGTTTTGATCGGTAGTTTGCCCACAATTCGCCGCCGGTTCCCCACTCATAAACCATTTGACATTTCGAACCCTTCCAAACCGGACATTGTGACCGATCCAACATTCGGTCAACCAAATCGTTCTTGTAAATCACCGTCCCCGTACAAACGCCCGCGATCATTTGTTGTGCGCCGGACATTCCCAAAACGTCGCCGACGATTAGGTTGAAACGATCTTTGCATTGTGACGGCGATTTTGCGGATTCCTTCGTTTGTGGATCGTCAATGCCGACAATGTCGGGACGGATGATTTGCCCCGTCGATAGCGTTGCCTGTTGTCCGCGAATGTTGCCGGTCAATCCAACGACCGACAAAACCGCACCACTACAAACGCTTTCGTCGATCATTCCCCAACGGATTCGGTCTTGCTTCCATTCGACGGAAGTTTTTTCGCCGTTGTATCGTTGACCCGTCGCCAATCTTGATTCGCCGTTGAGACAACGGAACGACCACGTTTCCGCTGGATAAATCGCCGCCAACGTTTCGTTGTAAAGCAATTCCATTTTGGCGGATTCCAACAACCCTTGCGCCGCCTGATTTGTTGCCGCGACCAAAACCCCGAAACGACGCTTCGCCGTTAGCAACGCCCACAACATACAACGCAACATGATCGTCGTTTTGCCTGAACCACGCGGCATGGCAACCGCTTTCAGCAAACCCACGGTCGCCGCCTGTTCCAATTGGTAAATTAATTCCAAATGATCCGGTGAAAACTCTAACGGAAACGCGTTCGGATAACACGTTCGCAAATGTTCCAACAATGAATCGTCGCAACGCTTCCGCGTTCCAATTAGTTCGTCGGCAACTTCCGGCGGACGCCCGATTTCTTGCGCCGACTTGGATTGTTTCGCCGCCCAACGCTTTGCCGCTTCCCGATGACCGATAACCCGCTTTTCATTCTTCGCCGGTTTCGTCATCGACGCCGATTGAAGGATTGACGCCAATTGCTCGATTTCGGATTCGGTCAACGATTTCAACAATTCGTTGTCGCTGATCGTCGATTGTCCCGTTTTGTTCGTCGACACGATTTTGATTTTCCGCCTGAATCAGAACCCGCGTTGCCTTGATTATTTCATCCGGTGACGACTTTGAATCCAAAACAATCTTCATCAATCGCCGAACGATTGCGTTTCGGTATTCGTCGGACAAATCCCAACGCTTTGACATTTCAAACCCTAACGATTCGACAACGTCGCCCGCGTTGCGTCAAATCATCAAAAACACGTTGTTGTTCGTCCGCTGATTCGCACGACACAACGATTTCAAAAATTTCTGGTTCAATGTCGACTTCGGGTTTGTCGACTTCCAGTTTGTCCGACAACGCTTTCAAATCGTTTTCGTCGAACCCGACGCCGTCCAATTGGTCGTCGTGAAACAACGTTTCGATTTGTGCAAACAAAATTTCGTCGTTCCATGCGGACAAATCGCCGGTTCGGTTGTCCGCAATAGCGTATGCCGTCGCGTCCGTTCCGTTGAGCATCGTTCGCACGCAATCAATTTCAACAAATCCCAACTCGACCGCCGCCGCGAACGTAGCGTTGCCCGCACGAACCACGTTTTCGGAATCAACGACAATTGGTTTTTGTTGGCCGAACCGTTTCAACGATTGCTTCACCGCGTCCAAACTTTCCCGCGTATGCTTGCGAGCATTGTTCGGATCAAACGAAACTTCGGTCGTTTTCAATCGCTCAACAATCACGCTTTCGGAATTCCTGAAACGTTGATCGACAATTCCAGATTGTCCGCCGCTGTTGCGACGCCAAGAATTGAAACGTAGTTGGTCGAAACCAAATCCCCAATCGGTGCGACCCCGCCGGAAGTTGCCGAAACAACGTACGTTTCACCGACGGTCAACGTTGCCCCGATGTTCATTTGTCCGCCTTTCATAACGATTACGAAATCGTCCGCCCCGCCGCCGGTCAACGCGACGCCGTAAACGTTTGACGTGTCGGAACCGGTCGCGTCCGACAACCAATATTTCTGATCCGACAATTTCAAATAAACGCCCTGACCTTGCGTGACGGTTTCGCCGATTTGAACAACTTCCACGTCTGGATTCGCAACGTTGATTCCGACGTTTGCGGGTGTAATTACTAGGTCTGCCATTCGCTTAACTTCCTATTTTTCCCAATCAATCAAAAATACCCGAAATCTGACT
>WLWH01000511.1_pt1 | contig 31606 bp, 38 predicted proteins | sample 6712741 | NCBI WGS metagenome assembly WLWH01 (sample SAMN12718694, study PRJNA515312) | sponge metagenome | isolation source: marine sponge | host: Mycale hentscheli | place: New Zealand: South Island, Marlborough, Capsize Point | collected 2003-05-01
GTAGACCTTGCAACTAACCCAGGTATGCAATTCTCTTCCAATAAATTGGACTTGAAAATTAAGACTGAATCTGGTGGTAGTATTACTAAAGATGCAGACGGTATCTACATTGCTGATTCAGCTATTTCATCTGCTAAATTGGCAGGTTCTATTGCGAATGCAAAACTTGCTAACTCAACAATATCTGGTGTCGCTCTTGGTGGAACCTTAGCAGCTCTTGCAGCTGGACAAGGTCTTGCTCTTGGAAGTGCTTATACTGGTACTGCTGGTCAGACAATGGACTTGAATCTTGATGGTTCAACTCTTGCTAAGTCTGCTAATGGTGTAAAGGTATCTGATGCTGGTATCGGCTCAACACAAATAGCTGATAACGCTGTTGTTTCTGCTGGTATCGCTTCAAATGCTGTAACTACTGCTAAAATCGCAGCTTCTGCTGTTGACGAAGGCAAGTTAAGTATTGAAGGAAGTTTCGATGTATTTGCTCCTAACGGTTCTACATTGGCTTTCGCATTATCAAATCGCTTTGCTACTGGTTTCGAACCACAAGTTATGGCATTCAAAAACGGTTTGTTGATGAGATTAGTTGCTTCTTCACCAGCTGATGCTGACCAGTACACTGTTACTGATAACGGTTCTGCTTCTACTGTAACATTCGGTGCTAACCTTGCATCGGGTGACTCACTTGAAATCAGATACATGTCTAAGAAAAGCTAATTAGTATAGGTTGGTGGTGGTGACAAAGTGTCACCATCATCATCCTCGTTATTTCTAGAGGTATTTTATGGAAGCACTAATGATGGAAATTTTACCGTGGTTAACTGGACCGGCTGCTGCTGTGATAGTTGCACTTTATATGAACCGTCAGTTTATCATGTTCCAGAATCAGTCGATTGACAGAATACTGGCGGATGCAGAAAAAGACAGAGCATTATTCAAAGAAGCCATTGTAAAGATGGACCAGCGAATGATTCTTATGGAAGAACAGTTAAAAGATATTAAACATAGTTTGCGAAAATAGTAGGATAATAACACGTCAGAGATGATGTGACTCCAAATATACATGCTAAACAAAACTAAGTCAGACCTAACAGTCTGGCTTTTTTTATTTTTCTAAGAAAAAAACTTTTTTAGAGGATAGTTATACATCGTTTAGTTTAGTTGAGTTGAGTTGAGTTTCATGTGTGAGTACTAGGAAAAAGTACTCGCTATAGGTGATACAAAACTGGAGTTAAATCATGTATAATTGGAGTGAGACATTCGATTGGGGTGTCAATGAAGAGCTGCGTGTGTTGAAGCACATGTCAAACCTAAAACCTGAAATGAATATCAGACCTTTGGGTGGTAAAAACGAACCAGATGGAATGAGTTCACTGGGTGGTATAGAAATTAAATCGTATTCAACTTGGTATTACCATCCAAGTATTGAAACAAAGTGTCTTAAACCTTATCTCAAGGATTCCTGTTGGTTATCTGATGAAAGGACTACAATAGTTATTTGTAATCATGAAGGTTCATTACATCTCTACAAAGCAGAAGCACTGAGGTATCACTATAACAAGGGTACATTTAGTACATACAAGAAGTGGGTTAGTCAAGGTAATGGAGAGAGTAAGCTGATGGAGTTTATTTCTATCAGAAGTTTAAGTACTCATACACATACGATTAAAGAACCTAATGATACTGATAATCTGAGGTGGGATTGTTCTCAAATTACAGATAATAATCCTTACATTTGTTCAGTGTCTATTTAATGTAGAACGAGAGAGAGCAGGCATAAATCTACTCTCTCTCTAATAATAAATAAATTATCATCTACATTTTCAAGGAGAAACTGAAACCTAAATGTCTAGAAAAGATTCCAGTCTCTAATAACTATACCATAACTATTAGATTATCTTAAATTTTTATTTGAATGTAAAAGAACTAAGACTTAATGAAGCCATAGAATAATAATAATATAAATATATTATATCTAATAAGCTTCAGTTTTACAATTAAAGATTTAATATACTGAATAATAATTATTATTAGATATAATATATATAACGTATATCGGCCGTTATGGCCGTACAACGTTAGAAGATAGTTAATATATATAGTATTAATTATCTCTTAGATATAACTATACAGTAACTTAAGAAAGTTTACAAATAAAATAAATAAAAATAAAATCTAAAATAAATTGTACACTTTCTCTAGATAGAGTATAGTTATATTAGAATAATAAATAATATATATACAGAATAAATAATAGATAACTAATAATATAATAAGCGAGAACGGCCGTAACGGCCATAAACGCAGTAACTATAGAGAGAGATTAATGAAAGCAGCAGACAAAATAGAAGTTTATAATTTAGATGAAACATGGAGCAAGATAGTAACTGTTACCTCAGTCGAAGTAGGTGCTCATCCTGAGAATATAGCATACCTCAAACATGTTAATGCTAAGTATGAAGACTGGTATTTTGAAGATGACTGGGAAACCATATACCTCAGTGACGGTACGTGGATACAATGTGACCTAATGAATGGTGTCAATACTCTCATGTGCAGAGACGAAGTAGATTGGAAACAACTACATAACTGGCAACAACGACGTTAATCACAGAGGGATTGTAATCATGAAACAGTATGGAAACCTATCAAGTAAATTACAAGTGGCTCTATCATCATTCTGCGTTATCACAAATACAAACAAAGATAATACATGCGTCACTACTTTCATATACAAAACAAGGGCAAGAAGATGAAGAAGATACTATCAGGCAGTGAAGAGGAAAAAAAAGAGGTATTAGGTGAGGGGTTGAATCAAGAAAAATCTAGTTCTGCCAAACTTAATAATCTCGTAAGATACGATTCCCCCTCTCTTTCTACCTTAGAAAATACACCATTTGCAGATGCATTAGGCGAAGCATTAGGAATGGACCAAACATCCTCAGTAGATATTACAGAGGGTGATAATGTGCACATAGAGACATCATTTGGTGAGTATGTAATAAGAGGTCAGATTATTCTTATCGAAGATATGCATGTAACACTAGATACTGGATGGTCATGGGAAGAGACTGAAGGTATTAGACACATCTCAAACGGTACAGACTCACACATCATCAAATCAATAGGAGTAATTCATGCCTAAACAGAGAGACATGGAACAATCAAAGAGTTTAGTTAAAGCCTGTCAGGCCAGAATGCATATAGCATTTGAACTACAAATAAAACTGGCTGAGGTTCAATCATATCTGGAAACAGAGAACCAAAGAAAACTACTACTCAGAATCCCACACTACGATGCATCACTCAATGACCTGCGTAAAATACAAGCACGCATCAGGAAATGGCGCAGCAAATTAGAATTAATTGAAAGACAAGAACAATTAAAAATCGATAAACAACTTATCACTATTCAAGAGGCAAAGAATGAACAAACAACAGAAAGATAATCTATTCAAAGAATACATTCAAGAAATAGAAAACGAATTCCTTCAAGCAGTACCTGAAATAAGAAACAGACTCGGTGAAATGAATAAACCTGAAGACAACGGATTCGCTATGTTTGAAATACCTATGAACCACATCATACCCGATGTCAATCTAACGGTTGCATGTGAAGGGAAATGGGACACAGGCAGAATTAAGATAACACACTTCAAGATGGAGGCCAAAGATGAAGAAGAAGAGGTGTCCTAAGTGCAAACGAATTCTACCCGTATACAGATTCGGCATGAGAAAACAAAAGCGATGGATAAAAACACTACAGCTATTCAGAATATACTATCATGTTCAATCCTATTGCCATTCATGTCGACATCCACAAACAGACATACCCAAACATATAACATCGTGTGACGAGAATGAATGAGATTGCAATTATCGTAGATTCTAATAGGTTTTATGGCCACTACCAAGTCATGTACCCTGACGGCCAACGTGTGGATTGCCACAACTACAGAACTGCAGTCACCATCAGAGACAGAGCGAACTCACCGGCTGCTAAAAAAAAAGAGAACAAGGAGAAACCAATGAGTGACAAGACAATAACAGACATACAAGGCGTAATCGATATACTAGAAGACATACTCGAAGGGATAACAGACATACATGAGAGACGACCAATCATACAAGTAATCCAATTCTGCCAAAGACAACAAGACCAGGGCAGACCTCTATCAGACATCATATGGTGGCTACAAAGAGAACTACCAAAAGGAATTGACAAAGCTATCAGTGACCTGTAATAGTGCAACAGATAAAGCCGTGTGGTATAATAATAACAGGCAACATCGCCTAAACAACTACTACAAGGAAACAACATGGAATACGATACACCCTTTTACACTATCTACACAAATGACTACACAGTCGTAGTAGACGAACAAGACTTCAATGGCGTTGAACTAATAAAGTCGTTGGTGGAACGCTATAACCCAGAAACAGTTGATGCTGAATGGTTAAATGCTACATGTCAGGTAGACTACGGCACATACGACAATGAAGAACCCATCTACATTACAGACTATCTTGAAGATTATCATGAATGTAACCACGAGCAGCATAAAATATAATATGAACGTACAACAGGAGGTACATAATGAAAATAACTAAATCAGAATTGTATGAACTACAGAACTACGTAATTAAAGTATATGACTGCACGTGTGATGGCTTCTATTGGCAAGAGACCACACCTATGACACTAAGCGAAGCATGTAATGCATTCATACAATACAAGAGTGAATACCCAGACTGCTATGCCATTGACTCCATAGGTAGACAACACATCGCAGACAATGTCCAAGCAGCACGAGCTAAGAGTTGCAAGAGACCTGGATAGTGCAAAATTGTTCTAATCCACCTGATGATGTTGGGATAGAAATATTCTATGATTTTTTTTTGTGCCCTATGATACCAGCGCGTGCAAGTAGATAACATATTTGATATAATATAAGTGTTCAACCAAGGAGGAACATAATGATTCATCATACAATTCACGCATTCATAGAATCAACCGGTCGACCGATAACTCTAATCATATCAGCAGACCATGAATTATCAGAAGCAGAAATATATCTACTACACCCAGATATCGATATCTGTGAAATCACAACACAAGGAGCAGAATAATGAAATATATTAATTTCGAAGACTACGATAATAATTCACCATACACAGGTGATTTGGATACAGATACATCTTTCTATCGAACGATTGAGGTAGCCCAAGAGAGAGGATGGCCACTTTTCGAGGTCCGTGTACAAGATTATTGGAATGGAGATGGCACTCATCTATACACATTCGCAAATGAACAAGACCTAGCAGTCGCTATTGAAAGATATAATGAATCAGACGGTGCTTTCGAAAACCATTGGTTCATTGAAGAAGGAGACTTCATCACCATCACAGAATTTGCGGAGGCAGAATAATGAAATACTACATCATAGAAAACAAATCACAAGACGGTCCGATTATGATACCTCAGGTATACAATGATAAGACCATCGCAATGAAAGACCTACAAAATCTGAAAGACTGGTGTGATGTTGCCGACTTTCAAATCCGTATGTCAAATCATCTACCTGACAGATACATCGACGTGAGAACACGGGGAGGTAAAGAATAATGGAACAATTATACATAGACGTAATGCGATTAACATCGATACCCGTTTCACCTGAAGAGATAGAAAAACTCATAGAAGATGGAGTCATTAACGAAGACCTAGAAGTCTTAAACTCGACCGCTCTAGTCCAATACCAAGAAGACAACATGGGACCAGACTGCACTCATATCGACTCGATAGACATCTCATCATAAACAGGGGCAAGCAAAGAATAGAAGAACATAAATCTACGATATCAGCACGTGCAAGTACGATATACACTTGTTATAATATAAACATAAGGAAACACCTTATAATCAACCCCAACCCCAAGGCAACTCATGAAAATAAATCCAATCATAGATACTCAGTTTCTAAATCAAATGAGTGAAACCAAAAGATATCTTTATATCATCCTCAACACCATCAGCTTCATAGATAATGCTTTACCCGTTTCTGCTATTCATATATCTCTTCATGAATTATATGATTTTCTGGATAGTGAAGGTGAAACAGGTACAGTTATGACTTTCATGGATAAAGTTTTTCCACTCATTGATTCAGGTATCATTGAAGGCAGTATTCCTGATATGATAAGCCAAATCGATGGTATGCTAAACATTCATTCAAAGATATGGGGTGAGTAATCATGGATTTATCTATACCCTATCTCATCACATCTTCAGCACTCATACTGTTCGACTGGATTACATATAAATCACAATCATCTGTATCCTCTGCATCACTATCTACAGAATTAGAATCACTATCATCACTATCTACAGAATTAGTATCACTATCTACAGAATTAGAATCTGGGGTTACTACATTATCCGATGGACTATCTATCAGGGAAACAGATAAAAGTGGTACAGAGTTAATCCTCGACCCACCAATCGACCATCCGATGCATCATTACAAAGAACAACTTATCTACATCTGGTCTGAAGTGGCACCTGATAATGAAATGGCTGTCATTGCTACCGGTCTGGTTGTAGATGTGTTTATCAGCAGATTGAATGGTATCGATTATCCCATAATCTCTGTTCTAGTGGAAGGGGATATCATTGACTACGATGCAAATGAAGTGATACCCAATGTTTGGGGTTTAAATATCCATAACTGCCATGGTCTGTTCTGCTGATTAGCAGTTTCCAAGGGGGGGCGCCCCCTCATATCCTGATTGCACAGCAGCAATGAATAGATAAATAGCCCTACCACTCATCATAAAAAAAGAGAGATAATGTGTATCACCCTTGTAAATATGGTGAGTGGTGGTGTATAATGTATCTATCAGAGACACCGGGGTATGTGTGTCATAGGGTAAGGGGTAGGGCCCAAAGAGCTTGATGGTCTAGCCGTAGACCGCATAGACGAAGTACGGGCTGCAGAAAAACGCACAAAAATTACACCCCCAAAAAATTACACCTCAGCAAAATCAAGTGATAGTATCTTTACCCACGCCCATACATCAGGATACATTCCTACCCGGACATTGCCTTGCCATTTACCCTTACTAAAACTTTTTGTAAAGACATAGTTTGAATGTTCCTGAAACTTACACCTAAAGTGACCGACTAGCTTATTTCCTTTGTGGTCGTGTCTGTAGTATGGTATTTTGAAGTAATACCACTTTTTACCCCACTCATCTTTTCTTGTCAGATGAATTCGAACCAGTTGACTACCAGCCCGGTCCCATCCTCTATCTGAATCACCTTGATAGAGCTCAATGACTGCAGTTTTTGTTTTAGACATCTTGTAATTCCTCCCAGCTTTCTGATATGATTTCAGGTCCTTCATCAAGTAATCTGTAATCCATGTTGCTGATAATCCATCTATAGATGTAATCCTCATCGACGTCTTCTAATTCTATGTTATATACCAACTGTTCTACTATCTTCAGTATTCGGTCTTGATATTTTTCAATCATGATTTGTCTTGGCTTGTTAAGATAATCTTGAGCTTGTTTATATACTCCTTCCCAGTCGTCCATTGTGAGAATAGGAATGTCGCGCATGTATTCCCATACTTCATCAGGAACGGGATGTCCTATGTGTTCTTCAAAGTATTCTCTGTTTAGATTGAGTGAGCCGTTTTGTAACCACTGTTGATTATTAGACATTTTGTAATTCCTTTGGGGAAGTTGTAGGATAATTCCTATAGTTATATTATAACATTTTTCTTAGAATTTTACACGAATAAAAGAACAAATTATAATGGGCCTATATATATGTTCATGGCAGAACTGGAGATATGAATGCGATATTGGATGAGTGGTAACAAAGAAGACCGTAAGTGGCAACGAAAGCATTGGACAACAGGTGACCCACAGTTATTTGATTATGTTGCAGTGCAGAATGGATATCATTATGACCCTTTCAATTCTGATAGTGAAGAAGAAGAGAGGAAGCGTAATAAGAGGTGGGACCAATTAGACGAGTTAGATGCTGCGTTGATGAGGTTGAAGCCTGTGTTACGTGAAACTGTTGAGTGGTATTATAAGGAAGGCAAGACATATCAGTGGATTGCAGATAAACATGGTGTCGCTGTCAGTACTTCTTATAAGCGCTTGAATCGTGCTTTGGAAAAATTAAGGGGTATTATAGGTGAGGAGAATTAATTATGGATGAAAAGAAAAAGAAAGCGATTGCTCGTAAGTCATTAAATTATAAGGCTGGATTGAAGAAGGCTATACATGCAGGTGACTTAGAGGGTGTTATTAAATCAGTCATGTTATTGGCTGTCAAGAATAATGGTGAACAAGACTGGAAGATGTCACCTCGTACATTTATGGAATTATGCCAAGTGCTTATCAAGTATCGTGAGACCTTTGGAAGCGACGAAGGCTTTGGTGATATCTTAGAAGTGTTACAAGGTGGACTTGACGAGTGAAAATACCTAAGGAGTTATTACAGCGGTTGCGTGATAATCCACGTAGCTTCTTTAAGTTTTTAAAAGTGTTTGATAAACAAACCAATCGACTTGTGCCCTTTGTTATGAATGACGAACAAGAAGAGTTATTGGATGCCCTGCTTACACACAAGCGTATTGTGGTATGTAAAGCGCGACAGATAGGTTGTTCAACTCTGTTAAGAGCATATTTTTTATGGAGGACCTATGTCCAATCACAACCCACCAGACACGCCATCATCTCATACACCCGAGACAGTGCAGACCACTTGCACTCCATCGACAAGTCTTTCTACTTCAGTCTCCCAAAGCCACTCCAACGAAAGCTTAAGAAGTCAAGTGCAAGAACATTACAATTTACAGATACAGAGGCTGAGCTGCGAAGCTTTACCGGTGGCGGTAAGGGAGGAGCAACTCGCTCTTTTACTTTTGCTTCGGCTCACATCAGTGAATTTGCGTTTTTTGATAACCAAGATGAACTCCTTGCAAACACAATTGCATCAGTTGGTGAAGGCCAAGTAATTATAGAAACCACAACCAATGGACCAGGTGATGCTTACCACAGATTATGTATGGCTGCACCGCGTAATGGTTGGCATGTCTGTTTCTTTCCCTGGTATCGACATAAGAATTATAAGAAAAAGTCGATGTTTGGTCAGAATGGTGTGCCTCCAATGACAGAGCCTGAGACACGTATCATGCAAGAGTATGACTTACAGAAGCAGCAGATGTATTGGCGTCGGACACAAATCTCTACCATGGGTATAGAAAAGTTTAAGCGAGAGTTTCCAACGACAATGGATGAGGCTTTCATGACCTCTTCAGACGTTTACTTTCCTACAGATATTTTAGATGACATGGAAATTATGGATATAGGTGGACCTGATAAGTGGTATTGTGAGGGACTAAAGGGTGACGCTTTCAGTATGGGTATCGATGTGGCACAGGGAACGGGTAATGATTATAGCACCATATCAATTGTGTCTAAGACAACCTTGCAGCCTGTGTATCATTATCGTTCTAATACAGTATCACCTGCAGATTTTGCTGAAAAGGTATGGGAGGTTTACTGGGAGTTCAATGAGCCTTATACTATCATCGAGGCGAATGGACCGGGTAGCTTAGTCTTGTATCGTTGTAGAGAGTTTGGCATGAGAAATTTGTATAAGTCAGCAAAAGGTGGTGACTGGAATACAAGAAAGGAAAATAAATTGGCTATTTATGACCATGTGCGTTCTTTACTATGCGATGGTCAAATATCCTGCTTGGAGAGCACACTGTGGTCAGAGTTAAGAAACACTATAACAAACGAGGGTGGAGCACCCAAGCATCCAAAAGGGCAGTGCGACGATATGGTCATATCATTTTGTTTAGCTCAGTGGGGTGCAAAGTTAAAACCAGCACCGAGCTTATACGAAGTGAGAGAACAATTAATGGAAGATTTTATTATGAAGACCAAAGCACGTCGCATTAAAGCCAGAGGACCCATACCTTTTAGAAGAAGAGGACAAAAATAATGGCATATACTATTAAACCAAAAGACATCAAAACAATTGTTGAATTCCACGACCGATACTGGGAAGACAAAGAACACACCATGTTTCAATACAAGTGCGCCTACGAAACAGATTTCTGGGAACGCAACCGTCTAGACAGCGACATGCAAATCGTTATCCAAACATCAGACGCTTACGGCTATATTGAATCATACATTGCATCACTCTTTGCTCGTAACCCAGGTGTTATCGTTAAATCAGACATCCGCGGTACAGGTAACCCACGTAAAGCACAAGAACTCGTTAATGATTTCTTAGTAGGACACAGAGCAGCGATAGAAGACGCTTCTCGATTAGCCTTAATTTACCCTATGTCATTCATGAAGATGATGCCTGTTGATAACCCAGACCTCTTTAAGCGTATGGATATTATGGCACTCAATCCTTGGGATGTTATCTTAGATAGAGATGCTAAGCGTTATGAAGATATGCGTTACATTGGACATCGTTATTTTGTGCCACTACATGAAGCGAAAGAGAAGTTTGGTAATAAAGATTATGCACCTATCAGGCGTAAGTCATATTTTGACCGGTATGAGCATAATGATTATGAAGAAGAGTTAGGTGGTACTAATGAGATGTTTCAGTATATTGAAGTAATAGAATTTTATGACCTTGTAAATGACAAGATAATGTTTTATACTCCTAACTGGTCGATGGGTGATAAGTTCTTAGATAAAGAAATGATACCTTTCAGAGACATTGACGGCAAACCAGTTATACCTATTATTCCTTTCTACTTCAATCGTAAGCCTGATTCACCTATTAATGGTTACAGTGCAATGAAACGCATTTACGACCAGATATATGAAACAAATCTTATCAGAACGTTTCAAGCTAATGGAGTTCGTAAAGCCTCACGTCAATACATTGTGAAACGTGGTACTTTTGATGAAGAGAGTATGGCACAGGTGACTAGTGGTATTGATGGACTCTTTATTGAGGTTGATGATGATGACTTGGCAGGTGCTATTCGAGCAATGCCACAGAATCCTACACCTCCAGAATTACAGGTGTATTATGACCAAGTCCAGAAAGATAAAGATAAAGGTAGTATTCTTGCTCCTTTTACAAGAGGTGAGTCGACTCGTTCGTCTGCTACAGAAATTGCTGCACTTGCTGCTTATACTTCGTCAGAGGTAGGTCGCTTGGCACGTGAGAGAGATGCAACAATAGAATTAATTGCCTCAGCTTACATTAACATCGTTGCAATTTACATGGAAGAAGACGATGCCAAAGACGTTATCGTTCTGGATAATCGTCAAGAAGTGGTACGTGCTTCTGACCTGAGAGGTAACTTTCAGTTCTTTGCACAAGACCAAGCATCGACACCCCTATCAGAATCGGTACGAAAGAGAGAATTTATACAGTCGATACCGACCTTACAAGGTTTAGGTGTGCCTAATTCAGTGCTTCTATCAGAAATGGTAAGAAGTTTAGGACTACCTGAATCATTTATAGCTGAAGCCAACAAGGCCAAGCAAGAAGCACAAAACATAAGCGCAGCTAAAGCAGAAGCAAGTGGACAAGCTGTTCAACCTGATGTTGTAGAACTCCAACAAGGGATGCAACCTACAGGACCAAATAACTTACAAGCCATTCTTAACACAGGAGAAGGATAATGGAAGAGAAAATGATGGGCAACGATATGGATAAAGCTGCCTTACAAGATGAAAAAATGATGATGGAAAAAGCCATGGGCTTAGCCAAGCAAATGGATGACATGGAAGAGGGACGTGAAATACGAGGTGAGTTCTCTAAAAACGGACTTAACCGATTGGTAGATGCTCTTAATCAAGCAAACCGCGTATTTAAAGCACCAACTTATCCACGATTCGAAGCTGCTGTAGACGTACTTCCACCTGAGTTTATTAGAAACTTAGAGATGGTAGCTGCTGCTGCACGTGATGCTGACTTAGAAGAATACATGTTTGACTTAGAAGGTATTGAAGACGATAAAGACCTTAAAATGTTAGCAGGTAAAATCGATTCGGCTGCAATGGACAAATCATTTAAAGCATTCCTCAATAAACCGCAAGGTATGGGTGACATTCAAGACGAAGCTGGAGTTCCTGTAATGGAAACAGAAGGTGGAGACATGATGTCAAAGGCAATGAAGCCGATGCCCGAAGAGGACGAAGAAGAACTATTCATGGCTCGAATGAGAGCATAACTTACAACAGGAGAAAGTATGAGTGAAGAAGTCAACAACCCCACAGCAGGTGTAGAAGAAAGTGCTGGGACTGACGTAGAAACAACAGAAACAGAAACATCAGTCACTAAAAAATCATATCAAGGACGCGACCGTGTTGGTGAAGCGCTAGATATAGCAAAGAATGGTAAGGTAGATTTTAAGACAGAAGTGTCGATAGATAACCTTGCAGATAACGAAGCCCTTGATGAAGGTGGACACAAAGGAATAGATTATAACCGAGTTATCGGTGCTCTTCCTGATGATGCCAAAAACCTATTATCAAATATTCGTGCTGATTACACACGTAAGACGCAAGACTTAGCTAATCAACGCAAAGAACTGGAAGCATTGCAAGCATCTCTTATCAAAGGCGCAGAGGCATCTAAGATAGACGAGGTTGCAAACAGTGAAACTGTAGAACTTGACCCTTATGATACACAGTCTTTCGAGACTAGGATACAACAAGAGGTCGCTAAGCGATTGCAGGAAATGATGCAACCGATGCGAGATGAGCAAGTACGAATGACACGTCGTGCACAGTTAGATAAATTTAAGGCAGATAATCCTGACTTGATGGACTATAAAGAAGATGTTGCTAAATTGTTGCAATCTAATGCAAACATTTCACTAGAAGATGCTTACAATATCGTCAAAGGACGTACATTGACTGAAAAGAACAGACAATTAGAGAAAGAATTGGCAGCAAGAACTGATAGAATGCGCGATGTAGGACTAAAATTGTCACAAGGTAGCTCATCAAGAGACCTGAAGCAAGTTCCTAAGCATTTGAAGAAAGGTCATGAGATATATGCATGGCTCAAAAATAATAAAACGGGATAAAAAGGAAAAAAAACCGTATTTATTGACAAGCCCCTTTCACGCATCAGAGAGGACAAGCTTTTGGGACCCTTCTATGGATAATCCAAGATGCAATAGGTAATTCACAAAACAAAGGTTTCAGATTATAATGAACCAGATAATTAAATTAAATAGCGGAGGAAATTATGGCTATTAGTAATGATGTACTTTCATCAACTCTCCGTATTCTTTTAGACGAAGAGGTTGACCAGCTTTATCAAGCTACACCCCTTTTGGACAAGATGCGTGAACGTGGTGGAGTAATTACATACGACGGTGGACAGAAATTAAATGTACCACTTATACTTGAAGAACATTCTTCAATAACACAATTGGACTCAGGATATGAGCCCGTAAACCTTGCAGTAAAAGATGCTTTGCGTCAAGCTGAATTCAACTGGTGTGACTTTGTTGCTCCAATCGTTGTTACTCGTTCTGAAGAACTTAGTAATAAAGGTGAAAGAGCAATCATCGATATCGCTGAAGCTCGTATGAAATCAGTTATGGGTGCTCTTAAGCGCGAAGTTGAAAAACAAATTCTTGTTAATGCTTCTACTATCTTAACTAACCTTAACACATTCAACGGCCTTTCAGCCGCAGATGGTGGGGCTGGTTCCGGTGGAAACTCTACAGCAGGATTTTTTGATAACGTTGCATTCCTTTCTCAAACAGCAGGAACGAATGTTGGTGGACTTTCTAAGGCTACCTTCCCACGTTTGAACAACCAATTTATGGATTCTGCTAACGCATTGTCCGTAGAACAGATGACAGAACTATATATTGACTGTCAATTAAACACTCCTGACGGAAGTGCTCCAGATTTGATTCTATGTTCTCCACAGTTTTACAAGGCTTACAAAAGCATCTTGTTCAACCAAGAACGTTTTATCGATGAAAAAGTACTTGATGGTGGACGTTTGGCTCTTGCATTCAATGGTGCAATGGTTACTCCTTCTCCTTTCCTTGGGTCAGATGTACAGAATCCAGCTGGAACTCCAGCAGGTAAAGAAATTATTTCAGCTTACTTCTTAAATACTCGTTATATGAAGATTGGTTTTGATAGTGCAGCTCAATTTGAGATGGACGATTTCGAATCAGTAAGCGGTTATGCTTCACGTTCTGCTAACATCTATACTAGACTTCAGGTTTATTTCGAACATATGGCATCTCAGGGCGTACTCTGTGATGGCGAAACAGCTGCAAGTTAATAGGGGGATATTATGGCTACAAATACATTAATTCAAAAATTATTCGCATCAGATGAAACTTCCGTTGGAGAAGATTCTAATGCGGTATCTAACAGAATTCAGATTGAAAAGTTTCGTGCAACCGAAGCTATCACTGTTGGGGCTACTGTTTCATTAGACGTCAGTCAAACATCCAATGGACTTCGTGCCATGTGTGTTGCTGAAGCTGATGGAACTGATTACATCCCAGTTGGGGTATATGCAGGTTCATCTGATGCTGCTAGCGGTGATTTCATCGATATCGTTCTTCGCGGTATTGTTGAAGAAGCACTGACTGATGGTTCAGGTGTTTCTATCGCTGCTGGTGACCGCTTAACCATTAGTACTAACGGTAAACTTGTCAAAGTCGATTCTTATAGAACTGACCTTGGTGACGGAACTGGTACTACTACAGGTGCTGTTACTCAGTCACCTCACGTGGTTGCTATCGCTATGGAAGCTCAAACTGGAGATGCTACCTCACGAGTATTCGTACTTAAGAGTTGGTAATCGGCTAGTTATTAGTTAGATAATTGATATTGGCCCGCCCTTCCGGGCGGGCCTTTTTATTAGGCGGGAGTAGAGATGAACCTAAAAGAAATGCGCGACATGGTGGCAAACATATTGGACTATAATCCAGATGTTCCACAATATAACAAAGAAATAAATCGTATCATTAACGAGGTTTATCTAAACTTCTACATGACACAACCCTGGACATGGGCTCAACAAACACTAAATGTCTATACAAATCCTGATACTAGTCAAACTGATTTACGTCTTATTCCTAAAAATGCTAATGGATTCTTTCAATCTGCTATTGAAGGTGTTAATAACACAACAGGAATTGGACAAGAGTTTCGTTTTGGACAAGGTAATCATGAAGGTGACTATGTAGAAATTACAAATGCCACCTCAGCAGAAAACAACGGTATCTATATTATCGATAAAATTGATAAAGGTACAAACGAAGTCTTTGTTAGCAAGCAAAGCAATAACTTTGAAAAGGTAAACTGGTATGGTACAGGTGGAGCCACACAAACGGTTACAGGAAACGCTTTTCAAAGATACCTAAATCTACCCCAAGACTGTGCTCAAATACTTTCTGTAGGTATTAGAAACACAGCAGAGACAGGTGCAGGACAAGGTAACGCCTTAGGTCACATGTACAATTGCACACGCGTCAAAGAAGAAGAATTAAACTATCGTTTCGACATTACAGGAACACCAACACAATTTGTCGTATTTGACAAAGCACCTACAGGTTATCAAGACCTAACACATTTCGTTCCACGAGCAGGTAAAGATTTTAAAGTAGACACTTATACAGTATCACCAGGATGGCCAGTCGGAACATATGAATTCTTTATGGCTTATGAGTATCACAACATTCATGGTGAATTATCAAACGCCTTTGAATTAAAAATAACTGAAGCAAATCAGGCACCTCGTTTCAATACAATGGACACCAGACAATTTGGCTTTCACGGACTTCGTAAGAGATTTTTTGTACGTCTTAAATCTATCGATGGCTACGATGCAGTCGCTTTTGAAGAAGACTTTATTCGTGACTTAGGTAGAATTGATTACACAGTACTTCAAGCAACTGATGGTATCTCTTATTTTAGACAAGATGACTATGATGTGCAACTTAATTGGCCACAAACAGATATACAAATAGAATCCACAGATAAGCTTAGAATGATTCCTCGTTTCAACCAACCAGTTATATCAAGGATGCGCATTCGGTTACATCCACGACCAACTGTCCAAACGCCAATAAACATTCGTTACATAGCTTATCCAACAGAATTGGTAGATGATTATGACCAGCCAACTGCACCTATAGATTGTCATCGATATATCGTTTATCGTTCACTTCAAGAGGCGTTGTTTAAGCATGGTGAAGATACACAGGCAGTATATTACGAAAAGAAAGCTGATAAAGAAATGCAGAAGATAGAAGAAAGACACTTAACGCAGCGTTCGGCACTTTACATTAAAGAAGGTTTCAAATCCGGGCCAATGCGACTCAGACCCTACAGAACTTTGACGAGAACGCTAGGTAAGGACGGAAGCTAAATGAAAACAAATCAGAAAATGGAAGTATTGCCACAAGGTGGTTTATACATTGGTATCCCTGCTCCTAATGAAAGTGCCAATAGATTAGTTAATTGGAAGTATGATTCTAAAACACGAGCATGGACTAACAATCTAGGTTTTGAAAAGTTCTTTACTAATCAAACTAATTTAGGTCCTTTCAGTGCAGCATTACAAAGAGAAGTTGATAGTATTTATTGTTTTCAACAACACAATGGTGCACGTCAATCATTCTTGTATGAAACAAATGGAAGACTATTTGTTTTAGACCCATCAACACCAGGTAGTGGAAACGAATTAGTTACACTTAAAACAAGCAGACAAACACCTAGTCCAACACAACCTCACACAAGTTATGAACCTTATGGTCGCTATTGTATTATTACAAACGGATTAGATGGACCACTTAAGTTTAAAGGTTCTAAAAACAGCGCATCAATTTATGACTTAGGATGGCGACAACAACCTGGAACACCGACTATCCGGACTGTGGGAGCACCAGACTCTGCACCACAAACTTTTTTAGATAGTACAGATGAAAACTTTAATGACCAAATATGGTCAGGTGGAGACACAACATATCGTGGTGTTAGTTCTTCTACAGCTTCAGAAACTGTAAGATTCAGATACAAAGTAAGTTTTGTTAACGAAGCAGGTTCTGAGTCACCACTTAGTCAAGCATCAAATGAAGTACGTATTAAGTCTGCCACAATTACAAGAGGTTCAGCATCAGGCGTACCTACAACTGGACTTATACTTGACATACCACGTGGTCCTAATGGCACACTGGCTAGACGAATATACAGAACAAAAAACGATTCAAACACTTTTTTCTTTGCAGCACAATTAAACAACAATGCAGATGAATCATATACAGATTTTATTTCTGATACAGAATTAGGTGCAGAAGCACCACTAGCTACAACATCTGTACTTATGCCATCACCGGCATGCAGATTTAGCGCAACGTTTAAGAATGTTTTATTTATCGACGGTGGTGAGATGGACCCCACGCGAATCTATTATTCGCAACCTCTACAGCCAGACACTTTTGCAGCACAAAGCTACTTTGAAGTGGGAACCCGTGAGGGTGGGGACATTACAGGTTTAGCGCCATATTATAATTCTCTATTGGTGTTTAGAGAAAATGCGATAGACCTGATAAGAGGAGACAGTGTTAATGGATTCAATTTGGTTCCGTTCATTCAAGGGGTTGGAACACTGTCACCTCACACCATCGTCCCTATTCCAAACTTAGGTTTATCATTCATGTCACAAGATGGTGTTTATCTCATCAAAGGTGGACTAGATGGTGGAGCTGACTTAAAATTATCTAAAATATCGCAAGGTCTGCAAGAATACTTTGAACGTGCAAGTAGAGACAAACTACCTGCTGCAATCGGCGTATACAGTCAACGTGAAAGAGAATTACATTATTACATGTGTATTGATGGTCAAACATTCTTAAACTTAGGACTAGTCTATCACGTAGATGCAGCAACATGGTCAGAAAGAAGTGGCTTTCCTTTCAAATGTGCAACAACAGATAAAGACGGAAACATTATCGGTGGTTATGACTTAAATAATGTCTATCTAGGTGCACCTTCTTCAGCTGCTGAATCACCTGCTAAAGGTGGAATATTTGTAGTCAGTGGATTACGACAAGAAGGTTATGTATTTACAGGTGTAAGCACAAACGTCAAAAATGGACCAATTCCTAGTTCTTTGTTTAGAAGTGCGTGGTTAGACATGGGTATGCCACAACTTAAAAAGTATCCAAAGTACATCTACCTCTACGTATTGACACGTGGTGATAATGATGTAGGAATGACAGTTTATAAAGATAGAGACTGGGGTGATAGCTATGCAGCAACTGATATGAAGATGCAAAGAGCAGACCACAAAGACCAACCGGTTTATGATGATGTAGCTTATGTTTGGGACGTAGCTTTCTGGCAAGATAAACTTTTGACACAAATAAGGTACGATGTATCTACGGCAGGCGCAGTTTCAGAGTTAGCATTTGAATTAAATACCCAATCTCCTTTAGAGTTTATCGGCTATTCAGTTGAATACCAGGTTGACGGAAAGAAAACTATACGAGGTAAAACATAATGGGATATCGTTGGACAAAATCACAAATAGAAGCAAAAACTATTGTTGAAAGTAGACAAGTTGACATGGCTTTCTCTAACTACACATCAGTTGTAAATGGTGGTATGGATAGAGACAATCTACCTGCTTCATCAGTTGGTGCTGGTTCGGTTAATAATGAAGCAATAGGTAGAGCAGAGCTAGGAACAACTAACTTTCATATACCTTTTGCTGATACTTTTCAAGACAGTAATTATGGAAATGGTACGATTACTGATAAAAATACTAGAGGTAACAGGATTCGTGGATATGTGTATCAACAAGACCCGATTAATGAAGGAGATACATTTAACTCTATAGAAAGTAAATCCATTGAATGTGAAGAAGGAATGCTTCATTGCACATTTAAGGTCAATACATACATGCCTCAGTATTGGTCGTATTATAAATCATTTACATCAACAACAGTTGCACGGAAACGTGTCCAGTTTCAGATACTAGTTAATGGTGTTATTGTATATTATGGACCGGCTATAGCACAACCATTCTATACTTCAAACATGTCAGCTATGATTCCTGTAAGCAAAGGCACAAACACAGTCGAAATAAGAATGAGGCTACCAGCCCGTTTAAGTGAAGGTAATGACCAAGTAGTTATTTGCTACTGGGGTGGTCAATTATATTTACATAACTTTTACAGATAGGAGAAGAAGATGGCAGAAGTTAAACTAAAAACGTTTTATCCAGACAATGCAGTAACAGATGCAGCTGAGATGAATGCAAATATGAATGCATTAGAAGGTTCATTAGGTTCTGGTGATATTAGCGAGCAGAATGTAAGAGCAGAAGGTATAGACTTTCGTAATCTTTCAGAGAGTTTGCATGTTGCAGATATAGGACAACTAAACAATGGTTATCAATTAGCATTAGGAGTATTACCATCATCTGATGCACGATATCCATCATATTCAGTCGATATAAATGACCCCAAAGAATTACCAATTAATCATGATGAAACTGGCACAACCAATACAGCAGTAAGTAAAGGAACAAAACTACGCGTTAATGGTGCTGCTGGCCAAGATTTAAGTGGCGGAGAACTAATAACTGTAAATTGGAATGTAAATGTAATGGATAATCTGTTGCATACACCTATTGCAGAATTAGTAACAGCTCTTATCGATACAACAACAAAAGATGGTGGAACTGGTGCACCTCATCCTTATGGCTCAGGGATTGGAGAATGGTTCTGGATAATCTACCCTAAGTATAATGTTACATCTAATGCACTCACAGATTCTGACTTCCAGGATGCAAAGAGCGCTGGCTTGGTTGATGGAACAGATTTCTTACGACCTGACGCGATAACAGGTACTAATTCTATTTCTAATAACTACAAAGACTTTGATGAAGTGCGATGGGACCATACAATGATTATCCCTGATATGTTTGCTTCTGCAGGTAATGTTGGTACATCACCGTTTCTAATGAAGAATGCTGACAAAGACGGAGCAGATAATAATAATGCATTAGGTGGACCGCAAATGTTTCATAGCTCTTTCAGTCTACAAGTAAAGTCAGGTGTGGCAGCAGGTAAGAAACTTTATGGTGTCCAATTATTTATTTCAGGTTATTGGAGAATGCATGCTTCTGTTGCAGGTATAGGAATCGGTAACGATGTAGGTGCATTTTTAGAGTTTGAAACATGTGAACCAGATAAAGTCAATACAGACGGAGACCCAATACCAATCTATGGTGTATCAGGTAACCTTGCACTAGAAAGAATCCAGACTAGCTGCATCATACATAAAACAAAGGGGGCGTAATGGCACTTAACATACCAAACGCGTTTACTACAAAAACAAAGATTGAAGCTGAAAAGCTACAAGAAAATGCTGATACACTAAAAGCATATCTAAATGGTTCTATTGCAACTGGTGATATAAAAACCTCAGCATGGGCAACAACAAAACATTTTATGAAAGGTTTGTATCATCCTGTTTCTAACACATACGAGATGATGACTGGTGTATTTTCCGGTCCTTCACTAACAGATTTACCTACATTCCACCCAGGTTATGCTGGTTTATTTGTATCAGATTTAAGTGATAATCCTTCTCCTGCTCCAGGATGTGGCATTAGTTTTTATTTAGATGAAGATGCAGATATAATGTTAAAGCTTAATTTATCACCTCGAGGATTACCAATCAATGTATCAGGAAATGCAGACTTTTCATTGAATGTTAATTTAGATGGTACTGCAAACAACTATTCTCAGAGTTTCTTTGCTAAGGAAAAAGATTTATCACCTACAAGTGGTGCATCTGCTAATATACCAGGATTTTATAGACGTCGTTCTTATCAAGTTCATACAGTATTTCCAGTCGTAGCAGCAGGACATCATAACATACAATTATTTGCACGCTCAAATACACGTGCAATTCCACTAAAATTTTATACGTATTCAATCAGCGCCTATTACAGGGTGTAAAAAAAAGGTTATTATAGGAGGTTAACTATGGACCCACTTACTATCGGTTTAATGGCAGCAGGAGGACTCGCACGCGGAATAGGCGGAGCTATGTCGACAAGAGCTGCAGGAAAAGCCGCATTTGGTGATGCTCAACAAGAGCGATTAGCAGAATTAAGAAGACAAGAAGAAATGAACGCATTAGGCTTATCAGATGTACAAAGACAAGAATTAGGCAGAATGGTATTAGACCCTGTTCAAGCAGCTAGTCAGGAAAGACTACTACGACAACAAGCGCTATTAGGTTCTACCGGTGCATTTCAATCAGGTGACGCATTAGCAGGATTAATGAGACAACAAGAAACTGAGGCAAGGCAAATGGATGCTGCTTCAAATAAACTTCTTGCTGCTGATATGGCTATGGAACAGCGACAACGAGCAGAAATGAACGCATTAAATGCAGCTGAATCAGCTGAGCAGGCTTCTAAACAAGCAGCAGCTGGTGCATTTATCGCTGGATTAGGTGGTGCAGCAGATGCTGGACTACAATATCAGGCTCTACAGGATGCAACTGCTAGAAGAAATATTGATTCAGATGCTGCTATCGACCCTGAAATAATTAAATTATTGGAGAGTTTCTAATGGCTACAAACGCACAACTATACAATACAGCTTACTTTTCTACGCATCAAGACCTCTTAAATCAAAGTATTAAACTAGCAGAAAAAGAATTTGTTACACTTGCAGATAGAATACAACTACTTGAAGGTAAAATAGCAGATTATGAAAAAGCTATTGCAACTGGTACAAACATAACTAAAGGCGGACTAAAAATTAGTGAGTCTGAAGTTACAGGAAGACTAAGAGTTCAAGAAGCACGTAGACAAAATCAAGCAAAAGAATTAACAGCTGTTGAAAAGTCTGCAGAGAAATCATTCGATATCAGTCGCTTTAATATGCCTGATGTTCGTAATACTATGCAAGCAAAGATGAGAAGTGGTTCAACAGTTACACGAGCCGTTGATGATGCAATCAATAACATTGGCGGTAAAGGTGCAGGAAAAGACCAGGTTCAGAAGTATGTTCTTGCTAAATCAATCCTCCAATCAGCAAAATCAGCTGCTACAGCACAAGGTAAACCTTACAATGAACAAGTTTTAAGAGACCAAATTGCTAGTGGTATGGGAATCGATGGTAATGTAATGTTACTATCAGATGAAAAGATAGTGCAAAGAGTTACACAACCTAAGAAAGATGCTATCAATAAGAAATACGAAGCGATGCCAGGAATTGCTGACATCACAGCAAAACCTGGTGACATCAAGCGAATGCAAGGTGAACAGGCATCAGCAGAAGCAAAGTTAAAAATACTCGAAGACCAAATGAAAAACCAGTATGGTGATGACGTTGACTTAGGTAAAATCATTGAAAGAGGTAGAGAAATATACTCACAGCAATATGCACCTCTCACACGCAAGCAAAGAAAAGACTTACGAAACATGAAGACTGCTGAGAACTTATCACCTACAGCACGTACAAACTACAAAGCATATACAACAGTCAAAGACAACGGCAAGTATATGAGTTATGTCAATACTTTATTTGATGAAGAAAACAATGAAGACACAATAGCAATAGCAGCACGAAGAATTATTGAAGGTAAGAATTCAGGTAATGAAACAGATGTTAGACAACTAGCAAGAGAATTAACAGGCTCTGAAGAAGAAGCTAACGCTGCATTAGGTGTAGCAATGCACTACTTTGTACAGAATGTAGAAACAGGACTCATACCAAACCTAGAAAAGATGGTCAAAAAAGTAGAAGAAGAGTCAGATGAAAAGGCAGCACTTGATGAAGCAGCCAAAGAACAAGGTGTATCTGCTGATGCAATTAAAAGAGAAGCAGCTAAAGTTATTCCTGAAGTAGAACCTGATTTTCCTCCTGAGGCTCTGTTAAGCGGACCTGAAGGTGGACCTTTGTTTCGTGAAGGTGATTTAGACAAACCTATAATTGGTGAAAACAAAACTATTTCATTCTTTGATGACTTATTCTCAGGTCGATTATTTGAAAAGAAAGAAGCAGCACCTGTTGGTGAACCAGACAATGTTCCGGAACAAGAAGCAAAAGATATTCCTCCTCAGCCAGTAGAAGAAGTTGTAGTGCCGGCTCCACCTGTTCAGTTAGAACCTCTAAAAGCATTAGATATAGGAACAGAAGTTAAGAAAGACCCTAGCTTTAGTTATGGATATCGTGTAGAAAGAATTGCACCAAACGGTCAGATACAATTTTCTGGAACTGGAGCGATTAAAGGTAAGACAATTACTCCAGCAATGCAAGCAGAGGCTGATTTGGCTTATAAGAAAATGCTAGAAGATATGCAAAAGGCACAAGAAAAGGACAAATAAAAATGGCTACACCAACACCAGGTCTGACACCAGGCCAACAAAGTTTTTATGATGCACTTTTAATTGACGACCCTGAAGCGGCCGAAGATTTTAAGTCAGCAATTCTTGCTGAACAAGCGAGAGATGCAGAGCGTGCACGACCAGCTCCAGTGTTAGAAGGCGATGTGTTCACACAACCTGCCACACCTATAAACACACCAGAAACAGAATCAAGTATCACAGATGACAACGTCCAGTTCGCAGGACCACCTTCTCCTACTGCTCCTGAAAGCTTTGATGAACAACAAAAGAGTTTTTATGAAGACCTATATCAAGATGATATTGAAGCTGCTGATGAGTACTTACAAGGAATATTAGCTGAACAAAAAAGAGATGCTGTTATCGATGTAGATGAAACAGCACTACCTAAATTACCTCAGACTAGAAGTTTACCAGGTTTTGAGTTTGAAGGTGCACAACCACCATCTCCTCCATCATTACAATCTTTACAAGAAAACAAAGACTTAATAAAAGCAGAACAGCTTATTATTCCTGGCCTGCTAGATGAAGAGCAGCGTAAAGGTTATGATGCAGCTGTGGTTCGTTATGTATCTGAAGGATTACCTGATGAGGACACATTGGCTGCACAATTTGGTATTGAGTTTGACCAAGATTATGAACGTAGAACTGGTGAATTACCACCTGCAGAAAATGCTTTTGACCAATCATCAAATGCATACATGCTTGATAAGCTTTCTTTTGTTCGCGGAAAGGTAGACGCATTACCTGAAACAGCACAAGATAAAGCTAAGGAACAATTCTTTGGTGTTAAATCACCTCGTAAGCCACGTGCAGTTGGACAGTATGAAGTTGAACCAACACCTGTCAGACCTGGAATGATACAAAGAAATCCACAACTAGCTGATGACATGTCGTTAAGCGAACTGGCCGGCTCAGCTCTTTCACCTCAGGTTATAACAACTGCTGATGAATTAAGAAGACAGCGTGAACCAAGACGACAAGCAAAGAAACAACTGGTCGATTCATTAGTAGCCTTTGGTGAAGAAAACGAATTAGACCCAACAGACCCTGAAGCAACTAAACAAACTCGCATAGACTACTTTACTAGCTATAGAGATAATGTTGTTGACCAAATAATAACTGCACGATTAGGCGGTACAGAAGGTATTATACCTACAATGGCACCATTATTTTATGGTTATTCTCGAGAAGAGATGGACGAGTTAGTAGAGTCAGTTAAACCTGAAGCAAATGCTGTAACAAGACAAGCAATAGAAATAACATTCAGACCTATTGATACAAGCAATACTGGACGAGAAGGTACACAAACATCAGTAGAAAAAGAACTAAACAAATCTTTTCCAATTAAAGAAAACTTAGGTGACATCGTTAACAGACAAATTGTCGACCCTGCAGTAGATTTTGTAGCTGAAGGTTTTACCTCCTTAGCTACAAGTAAATATGACCCTGAGTTTAGACAGAATTTATTCGAGCAAGGTATAATAGAAAATCCGGATGCCATTACAGAATCTGCAGCAATGACTGTTGTTAGAGACGTCGCAGGTGTATTAAGACTAGTCGTCAATCCAGCTATTTCAGGTGCAGAAAACTTAGGATTAATCGATAGAAAAACACCAGAAGAAGAAGTAGATACAATTCTACCAGCAGCAAGAAGAGAATACACAGAAGAAGTTGAGTTTGATATTGCAAATCCAATTGATAGTATGCTTGACTTAGGTGATGCTTACTTGAAAGAAGTCTTGGTAGAAACTGCAACTATGCGTTCTCTTGGTAATGATTTAGGACAATTAGACTCAGCACTTTTTGGAATGATTGATGAAGACTTTGGTACTTCAGGAATGTCAGACTACCTAATTCCTGATGCAATCGTACCATCAAGAAACTTTATAGTAGGTGCTGGAACACTAGCTGAGGCTTTTATTCCAATCGGTAAAGGTGGTGCAATTAGAGCATTAGGTGCACCAACAAGAGCAGTATCAAAAGCACCAAGAGCTGCAAAGGCTGCAATCTCACAGAGAACCTTAAGACCTACAATGGCAACTCCAAGTAAAGGTGTGCAGGCAGCAGAAAGAGTTGGTGAAACAGCATTGGACATTATCGCTGGTGGTGGTAATCCTCTTTTCGCTACAATTAAACTTGCATCTGATTATGCACCAGGTATCGCTAAGAAAGCTGTTGTTATGGGAAGAGCTGGAACTGATGTAGCAAAAATAGCTAGAACAATAGAGAATGGTGATATCGTAGCTTCAGGTTTCAAAGGACAGAAACTATCAAACATAGTATCAGATACTGCATCAGTCGAAGGTAAAGTACTAAACAACTTATCAGACCCAATACAAGCTTTAGAAATCCGTGCAAGAGGTGGAGCAGGTGCATTAGATGATGCTTTGCAAGATGGTGTTATAGGTAGTCGTGCATATGCAGCTGCTGAACAGTTGACACCAGCACAAGCAGAAAAAGCACTACAAGAAATCGTAACATCAGAAACAGAAGTTCTAAGTTCAATGGCTGAACGTGCTATGATTGGTTCTGAAAGAGGCACATACAATTATGAAAAGGCTTTGCAAAGACGCAGAGATATTAGAGGTGCAGGTGCAGAAGAAATAACAAAGTATGGTTTGGGTGACTATGTCATGCTTACAGACAAAACTGTTGTTAAGTCAAGTTGGTTAGATGAAAACATTGACGCAATAGATAAATCATTAATAGATACTGATGGTAAGTCTAAGTTGTTTATGACACAAGAAACACCAACTGGTGAACTTATTTACTTTATCAAAGATGATAACATTGCTGATGATTTGATTGATATCGCTAGAAATACTGGTGATGGTCACTTAGAAAACATAATTAACTTCAAAGGTGGTATGGACATTGGTGATACAATATATGTGACAAACAGATATATCGATGACATTGCCATGAAAGGTTCAGACACTGCATTTGTTGCTAGAAAAGCTAGTACATTAGAAGCAGCAGCACAACCATTAGAAAGAAGAAGCGCTGCTATTATGGGTGCAAAAGAAGTTTATAATGCATTTGTTCCGACAAGTATAAAGAAAGTAGTCGACACAGGAATTAAAAAGGTAATGAACAAACCTACTGTTCGGCAAGCACAAACAGCACAAACCTCAGCAACATCAGCTCGCTTTGCTAATCAAGTAGACGAAGGTATTGCACGATTAGAAAGAACTATGAAAGGTGCATACGGTCAGACATCTAGAAACCTTGACGTTACAGGCGTGATAAGTGAATTTGCTGGTAAAGAATTTGTAGGACTTAAAAGATTAGGCATTAAAACTGCCATTGTTTATGAAACAGTTTATAGACTACAAAGAAACCTTAATCTTTCTTTAGCAGACATATCCAAGATGACACCTGAACAGCTTAAAAAAGCTAGAGAATTATACATAAGAAGACCAGGAAACTTGGAAGCAGGTAAGAAACTTGCAAACAGAGACACATTCGAAAACTACTTAAACACAGTGTACGGAACAGACCTGAGGTCTAATGATGCTATTGCAGCACTGTTAGATAGAAGAATGGCTAGAGCAGAAGTTACACCTTTTGCAGAAGCAAATGCAATAATGAAGCAGATAGATGATATTGCACCACAACTTAAGGTTAATAAAGTCAAGAATCCTGCTGATGCTATTGCTTCAATGACTGCTAACTTAGAAACACAGATGATAGTTAAACGTGCAATTAGAGAAACATTTGCTGCTGATGAAGTGGCAACTGCGTCGCTTACAGTTAATGAAAGAGTATTTGCCTTAGCTGGTTATGAAATGAACCTTGCTGAGATTACAGAAATTGTTGAAGACTTGGCAGCACTGAGATATGGACCAGCTAAATTATCAATCAACACAATGTCACCTACACAAATCGATGCATTCTTTGATAATCACAGTGGTTTAGCAGGAGCTTATAGAAATTATTTAAGAGATTCAAGTCGACCTGCTTTATATCCTGTAGGTGGGACAAGAAATATAGTCTTGAACAAACAACAGTTTCTAGCACAATTAGATGGTGGTTCTGCTAATGCAATGGCTGATTACTTAGAAGTAACAGCACTTAAAAGAGGCATTACAGTAGACGAACTTCGAAACAATTATGGTTACCAGATAAGAGAACTACTAACACCTACAAAGTTTGAAACAATAGAAGGTATAACCAAACAAGCAGCTGCTGTTTATCCTCTAACTGCGGCTGAAAGAAAAGCGATACAGCAATATACTAGAACATTAGGTAGTTCAGATGCTAAAGCAATCAGTGATAACTTTTCTAAATTACAGAGAAATAAAGATATCTTTGAGTACTCAACAGGCATGATGAATTATATGACCAACGGTATGAGAAGAACCTTTGTATCTGGTCAGTTAGGTGGTAAGTATTTACCAAACATTCCTTATCAAATGGAAAACTTACTTACCGCTGGACTTATTACTTATGTCACCAATCCAAAGTACATAATGACAGTATTGGGCCAGACTGCTCAGACTCCACTTGGACTCACACCCTATAGGAAACTAAGGTATATGGCAGCGGGTTCACCAGATACCATGCTGCCAGGCACCAGATTTACATATGCACAGGTATACGAAGAGTTTACACGTCGTAACTTAGGTGTGTCAAATGCTGGACTAAACTTAGGTGACTCATTCTATGCTGACCTGGCACAAGAAGCACAAGGTTGGACTCGCTTTACAAAAGGTGTTCCAGGTTATAAATCATTACCTGACATGTTAAAGAATGATAAAAGGTCATGGCTCGAAGGTATGTTATCTTATTTTAGAAGAGCAGGTCAAGACGTCGCAGTCGGTACATCTGAAGTAGTTAGACCTTTCTCACCTACAATGTCACCTTATATGAAATGGGCTGATGAAACTGATAGAGCATTTAGAGAAGCAATCTTTGTTAAAGCTCTACAAAATGGTGAGAGTGTAGAAAGTGCTGCCAAATTAGCAAGAGAAGTAATGTTAGACTATGGAATGATGCCACCTGCTGCAAGACAAGGTATTATGAAGTCTGCACTTTACTTATCATTTACAATTGCTTCTTCAGCAGAGATGTTTAAGGCTATGACAACTACAAATGGTGCATTAAGAGTTGCAGCAATGGCATCATATCATAGAGACTTAAATCGTTATTATGGAACTTATTATTCAGGTGGTACAAGAACATTAGAATCTGCATTTATGCGTGAAGTACAAGATAATGAAGACGGTAAGATTGTTAATACTTACATGCGAAGTCCTTATCTTGGTAATCTACTTAATGTTGGTAAACTAATTAGTTTTACCGCCAGTCAGGATTCTTTAGTAGGATTTCCGTTTCCAGGTACAGGTAGAACTGAAGACACAGTGCAAAGAGTTAAGGAAGGATTAGCAGACTTCTTCTATATTCCAGCACTTGACTTCATAACAGAGTTAGATACTGATTATAAGCGTGGTGTATCAGGAAAACAAATGCTTCAGATGCAACAGCGTTACTATGAAATGGGTTTCTTTAACTTCAGTCCTCCTGCTATGTTTAGTACAATGATGTCAGACGGTGCTAATCCATACTACTTTGTTGATAGATACGATATCGAAGTTAGACCAACAGAAAAACGTGTGCCAGGTGCACCAGACTTTGGTGGTTATCAGTATCGTTTTAGAAGTCAGGCAGGTAGAAACAATTATTTAACTGACCAACTAATCATGGCTATAGCAGGAACTGGACGTGGTTTTAATGATTACTTCAATGCTGCTGTTATGGAAGGTTTGATTGAGGTGCCTGAAGGTACAAATCTTGGTTATCAAGGTGAATTACAGAAACCGTTTCTTTCACCAGGGTTGGACTACTTATTCTTGAAGGGTCGACCAGTTCGTATTCCAAAAGATTTAGAGATAGAGTATCGAGCATTGAAAGAGACAGAAAGACGTCTAATTGAGAAACGAAAGATATTTGAAAAATAAGAGGTATTAATAGGATGGCTAAAAAGAAATTATCAAAAGCAGCAGCAGCAAAGAAACGACTGAAGGTAGGTAAACCAGTTCCGTCATACAAACCAAAGAAGAAGAAGATGGTAGTTGTTATGAAGAACGGTCGCAAAAAGCTGATACACTACGGAGCGAAAGGCTTTGGCCACAATATCAGTGCAGCTGCAAGGAAATCTTTTAGAGCACGTCATGGATGTAGCAAAGCAAAAGATAAAACAACAGCAAAATACTGGGCATGCAAAGACTTATGGTCAGCATCCAGTCCAAAGAAAACTACAGGTACAAAAGGACGTGTAGCCAAAAAGAAAACTAAAACTAGGAGGAAAAAGAAATGAGTGACGAATGTAAAAAGTGTCAATGTGACCCATGCAGATGTGAGGAATAGATATGCAGAAATTAATACAATGGATGAACGAGAATAAAATCCGTGTTGGCTTTGTTGGTATGGCCTTAGTTATTACCACTCAATACGCGACATGTACTCTAGAACCAACGGTGGAAACACCAGAACAACAACAAGTGGAGGAATAAAATGCCAGGATATAAAGTTGGAAAACCTATTAAGCGAAAGCCGATGAAGAAAAAGAAACCTGCTAAGAAGCCAATCAAAAGAAAGGCTCCTAAGAAGAAAAAGAAATGAAACGGAAAAAGAAGGTAAAGGCTTTACCTAAACAATATAAGGCACCGAAAGGTAGCAAGAGAGCACAATTAATCAAAAAAGCATCTAAACTCTACAAGCAAGGTAAAGTGAAAGCGGCATCTGCTATTAGAGAAAAGATGGAGGAGAAAGAACGTGGCAAAAGCAAAAAGAAAACCCGCAAAAAAGTCGTCAAAGCGAAAAGGAAAAGGCGTAATGGCAACACTAAGAAAAAAGGCAGCAAAAAGTAAGAAGTTTTCAGCATCAGAGTTGAAGAAGTCTTATGATAAAGGATTAGCTGCTTATCTTAGTAGTGGTAGTAGAAAAGGTGTGACTGCACACCAATGGGCAATGGGTCGTGTCAATTCAGTTCTACGTGGTGGAAAAGCCAGAAAAATAGACTTCCCGCGCAAAGGAAAAAAATAAGGTTATAATGAGCCCTGAGGAGGTAGATGATGGGTAAGACAGGAAAGTTTGTTCATAGAATTTCAGATGCGGTTAACGTCACATTTGATGATAGCTACGGAACAGCAAAAAAAATAAGAATACAACTAAACAAAATCGACGACGGAGGCAGTAATGCTTTCAAATATCGAAGAATCTATAGTGGAAACATACAACTCGTAAGGTTAAAAGGAACGGTCAGTGGAGCAACAAGCATTATACTCAAAGGATACGAAGACGATAACGGAACTAAACTTCTGTTACCTGCTTCTCAATCTTCTTTGGAAGATGCAGTTGGTGATGCAACGGTATCAGCAACATTTAAAGTCGACATATTTCACGCGGCCTCCCATGATGACCTATACCTATTTGCCAAAACAGATGCAGGGACGTTCACGGTTACTGAGGTTCAGGTCGCTTGGTTCGAATAGGAGGGTGACAGATGCCAGCAGAAACATCATTTGTCGGACCTTTTATTCCATTACAAGGTTCCGACTTAAAATCGCAGGACTTATCGTCCCAAATAAATGGAAGCACCGCAACATTTACGGTACAAGAGTCTTTTCAGTCGATACGTATATTTGTCTTCCTAAATGGTCTATTTCAAGGACCAGCAGGCGGGACATTTATAACAGTAAACTCATCAACAACGTTCACAATCTCCGAGGTGCCGCAGACGGGAGATAACTTATCGGTGATTTATTCACCGGAAATCAAAACAAACTAGCTTAATCACAGGAGATTATCATGGCTACTATTCAAATTAGAGGCGTCCAAATTAAAAACGGTAGTATTGGACCTACCCAAATAGACTTAACCGGAACCTACGACTTCGGGTCAGGTGTACTACGTGTTGGTACTCCATCAGGCACAACTGACGTAGCAAACAAGGCATATGTAGATGCTCAACTTCCAGATGCTTTCTCTGGCGGTGATGGTATCGTTATTGATGCATCAGGTGACCCGGATGTAATTAGCGTAGACCTTGCAACTAACCCAGGTATGCAATTCTCTTCCAATAAATTGGACTTGAAAATTAAGACTGAATCTGGTGGTAGTATTACTAAAGATGCAGACGGTATCTACATTGCTGATTCAGCTATTT
>WLWH01000512.1_pt1 | contig 31568 bp, 39 predicted proteins | sample 6712741 | NCBI WGS metagenome assembly WLWH01 (sample SAMN12718694, study PRJNA515312) | sponge metagenome | isolation source: marine sponge | host: Mycale hentscheli | place: New Zealand: South Island, Marlborough, Capsize Point | collected 2003-05-01
CGTTTACGCGCTCGGCCTAGGAAACGCGACTAGGGGTTTCAAAAGGCCCGCTAGGGCCTTTTGGGGGTTGCTAGGTTGCCGTGCGCTATCGTTGCTGGTAAGCAACCCACGAAAGACACGGAAGAATGAGCAGAGCGAAACCGCCGGAGCAACGAACCGGGAACGAATGGCGAAAAAAGTTGGTGGCCCCAGGTAATGCCGCTTTTGTTACGCCGCCGCCGCCGGCAAGTATTAACAACGTGGCCCGTTGGGAATCGATTTGGGAACTAGGCGGCCCGACCGGTGTTTATAACGTGCGGGCCGATTACGAAATCGTTGCCCGATATTGTGAATATGTAGAACGTCGGCAAACGATGACCGCCATACTTGACGTTGAAGGCTGGACGATTGAAGGGAACAACGGGGCAGTCTGGCCGCATCCGATGGCCCGGTTTGTTTCTGATGTTGAAAAGAAACTAGGCCCGCTTGAGGACCGTCTAGGGCTCAACCCGCAAGCCCGGAACACAATCGCTATTGGTCAGGTTGCGGTTCAGTCGGCGTTGGAAGATTGGCTTGACGGGTGACGGCGGCGACCGTCACGGCCCGCCCGGCCATGTCCGAAGCCGAAAGGGTAATCGAGTTTATCGAACGGTTTTTGACTTTGGGCGGTTCGTTCCTAGGCCAGCCGTTCGACTTGTTGCCGTTCCAACGTGAACTAATCCACGATATCTATGCCGAAGACGACAACGGCCGGCGGTTGCGGCGAACCTACTTGTTGGGGTTGCCACGCAAAAACGGTAAGTCGGCGTTGGGTTCGGCGCTTGCCTTGTATCACCTAATTGGGGACCGACACGACACGGCGCCGCAAGTTTATTCGGCCGCCGGTGATAGGGCTCAAGCCCGGCTTGTGTTTGACGAAGCCCGGCGGATGGTTACGTCGTCGCCGGCGTTGTCGACGGTGGCGCAAGTGTTCCGGAACGAAATACGTTGCACACACAATAACGGCGTTTATCGGGTTGTGTCTAGCGATGCGGGTTTGCAACAAGGGTTGTCACCGTCGTTTGTCATTTTTGACGAGCTCCACATTTTCAAAAACAGTGATCTATACGACGCGATGTCTATGGGTTCGGGGCAACGGAACAACCCCCTAACGTTGGTTATTTCGACGGCCGGTTATGACTTGGAAACGCCGCTTGGCCGGTTGTACGAACACGGGCTTAGGGTTGACGGGCACCGGTTGAACGGTGTCTCGATGGTGGGGGAACTGGCCGACCCGTCGTTTGGGATGACGTGGTACGGGCCAACAAAACAGGAAATGATGGAGGCGGGTTGGGATCATCACGACGCGGATTTGTGGCCGTTATACAACCCGGCTTGGCAGGTTATGCCCAACCCGGTTGGCGAGTTCAACACGCATCTAAACCAGAAACACGAATCGGCTTTTATTCGTTATTTTATGAATGGTTGGACTACGGCGAAGACCGGGTTTTTGCCGTTGGGTGCTTGGGGTGCAGTCGGTCCCGATAGTGGGGAACCGGTGCGGCCGCTAGAAAAAGGCGACACCATAGTTTTAGGTTTCGATGGTGCTTGGAAGGGCGATTCGACCGCCCTGGTTGCGGTGCGGCCGGACGATTTACACATGGCCGTTTTGGGGCATTGGGAAGCGCCTGCTAGTGATCCGGAGTGGCGGACGCCGGCGGGCGAAGTTGAACAAGCCGTTGTGGACGCTTGCGAAAAGTTTCGTGTCGTGGAAATGGCGGCGGACCCGTGGCGGTTTGAACAATCGCTTTTGCGGTTGCAGGAAGAACACGGCGTTCCGATTCTAGAGTTTCCGACGAATAGCCGGGCCCGCATGATTCCGGCAACATCCACGTTTTACCAAGCCGTTATGGATGGGGAACTTAGCCACGACGGAAACCCGGCGCTCGCCCGCCATTTGTCAAACGCCGTGGTACGTGAAACACCGCTCGGGGCGTTAATAACGAAGGAATCCCGCACGTCTAACCGACACATCGATTTGGCCGTGGCCGCTATCGTTGGACTAGCGCGGGCTAGGTTGTGGAGTGGCGACCGGCCCCAAGTCGATGATTCGCCTCTTTTGTTGTTGTAGGATCAAAGGAAGCAAATGTTGCAAACAATTTTTCTACTTGTTGGGGCGGCGTTAATGGTCGGCGCTATATCTACCGTTTCCGTACCGCTCGCCGTTTTCGTGGTTGGCGGCTTGTTTATCCGGGCCGGTTCCGAACTGAAAGACTCGCCAGATGTCCCGATTCAATGACGCCATACGGGCCACCCTAAACCCTGGACGCAACCCCGCCCGTGACCTTTCGTTCCAGGCCATGTTTGAACAAGGCCTTGACCTGACCATGACCCGCCGGAAGGCGGGCGTGAATGTCACAACGGCGACGGCCTCACAACTCACGGCCGTTTATGCTTGCTGGCGGATCATTAGCGAAGCGATTGCCACGCTTCCACGGGCGGCCGAATACGAAACCGAAGGCCGTTGGCTCGACGCCGCCAACCAACCCGCATGGCTTAACACCCCGAACGAAACCGACACATGGGTTGAAATGTTGGGGCAAACAATGGTGTCGTTGTTGGCCGGCGGCGACGCCTACAACATGATCGTTTGGAACACGGCGGCCGATGGCGGCGGCGTTAAAGAAATCATTGTTCTCAATCCGAAAACATGCCGTCGGGTATCCGACACCACCGTGACGGTCACCCCGACCGATGGCACCCCGCCCCGTGACTATCGGGTTTTAACCGCTAGTTCCAGCAATAGCCGGCTGGTCGAAATTCTGCATTTGCGGGGTATGGGTCACCCCGGCGCCCGTGTCGGCATGTCACCGATCGAAGCTTGTGCCGAAACCATCGGCGTTTCGTTAGCGGCTCAACGTTACGGGGCAAGCTTTTTTGCGAACGACGGCACACCGTCCGGGGTGCTTGAGGTGCCACCGGAAACCGACCTTTCGGACACTGGCCGTAAGGCGTTGCGGGAATCGTGGGCGGAGTTGCACGGCGGCCCGAACCGTGCAAAACAGGTTGCGGTTTTGACTAGGGGCGTCAAGTTTAAGGCGCTTCAAATATCGCCGAACGAGGCCCAATTCCTGGAGACTCGCAAAATGGGGGTGCAGGAAATCGCGCGTTTGTATGGCACCCCGCCGCACCTAATCGGCGACACCACCAACACCACTGGTTGGGGAACCGGCATGGCCGAACAAAACACGGCTTTCGTGATCCATACGTTGCGGCCGTGGCTAGAACGACTTGAGGCCCGTTACACGTTGCTATATCGTGCCGAACTAATGCGGCAAGGAATGCCGGCCAGTCAAACGCGAATAGCGTTGCATGAGGAAGCGCTACTTCGTGGGTCACCGGAAAAGCGTTGGGAAGTCCTACGCAAAAATGTTGCGTCGGGTTTGTTGACCGCCGATGAAGCCCGCCGCCAGGAAGGTTTGCCGTCGTTGCCCGATGGCGCCGGAGCTGTCCCATGGATTCCACTTTCCCAATACCCGCAAACCGACGAACAAGAAAGCGAACCGTCGAATGGTTAAAGATACAGAAACGCGTATTCTAAAAACGGCGGGCCGCCCTATCGAGGCCCGCATGAACGAAGACGGGGACCGGCGCCTTGTCGGATATGGCGCCGTGTTTGATTCGCTTAGCGAAGACCTGGGCGGGTTTCGTGAAACGATCACACCCGAAGCGTTCACCCGCACCGTGTCACTAAACAACGATGTCATGGTGACCATGAACCACAACGTCGATTTGTTGTTGGGTCGCACGGCGGCGGCTACCGCCCGCATCGGTGTTGACGAAACCGGCGTTTATTACGACGTGGACTTGCCTGACACCCAGGCGGGCCGGGACGTTTGGACTCTTGCCGAACGTGGCGACCTTGCCGGTTCAAGTTTCACGTTCACTGTTGCCCCTAATGGTGACCGGTGGTCAACCGACGGTGAAGGCCGGCGGATTCGTGAACTTACCGAAGTTCGCCTTATTGAGCTCGGCCCGGTGTCGTCGCCGGCTTATCTGTCAACGTCGGTTGCCGCCCGTTGCCTTGCGGCGTTTATTGACTCGGAAACGGAGACAAACGACGAAGTCGCCGACAATATTGTTGACGAAGTAGCCGACGATATCGGCGACGAAGTAGCCGACGAAGTGCGGGTTAACAAGTGGCCGGTTCGCATTCGTTCGATTGGTTAACACCCGCCAAATAGGCAAACACTATAAACCACTAATTTGTGCGGCTAACATAAACGACGACGGCCTTCGGGGGCATACCCACGCCGCCAAACAATAAAATCTAGGAAACCTAAAAGGAATTATCATGGCTAGTCACAACGAAGAAATCCGGGCGGCATACGACGCCCGCCGCCGGGCCGTCGAACAGCTCCGCAGTCTTGACGCCGAAGTTGGCGACAACGAACCCACCGAAGAGCAACGGGCATCGTTTGCCGCTATCAACGCCGACATTGACAAGCACGACGGCAAACTTGACCACCACATTTCGGAAGGGAAACTTGACGAGCGTTCCGCCTACCTTGACGGCCTTATTGGTGCGCAGCGTGACGCCGGCATGGTCACCGAAAACGGTTTGACCTCGATCGAACAAGAAGCCCGAGATTTGTTCCGCCCCGCTAATAGCGAAGGCGCACAAAGCCGGCTTGAGTTTTCGGCCGATGCGGCGGAACGTTCCCGCCTTATGCGGCGTGATCTTGTTGCAGGTGTAGCCGGCGACGGCGCCGAACTTGTCCCGACTTCGCTTTTCGGTGAACTTTACGTTGCACTTCGTGAGGGCGCCGAATCAATGTTTTCATTGGGCCGGAACGTAATCACCACGGGCGGCGAAGCGATGGCGTTTCCGTCGGTCTCATCGTTCAGTTCCGCTAGTTTAATTGCCGAGGGCGGGGCGGTCGGTGAGTCGGACCCCCAGTTCGTGACGCCAAACGTCACCATGAACGCCTACAAGTACGGTCTTGCCATTCAGGTTTCACCAGAACTTGAAGAAGACAACGCCGTTCCCGGCGCTCTGCCATGGGTTGTTTCTCAGGCCGTGCAGGGTATCCGCCGGGGCGTTGGCGCCGCACTCGTGACCGGTGACGGTAGCGACAAGCCAAACGGCATTGTGAACGGTTCGACGAGCTCGACCGCAACCGGCGTGACTTATCCGACGGCCGACAATCTTTTGGCCGCTCAACACGCCGTGGTTTCGGGCTACCGCCCGACGGCAACGTGGATGTTTAACGACGACACCATTTTGGGCATTCGTCTTCTTAAGGATTCGGAAGGCCAGTACATTTGGCGGCCGGGCCTTGTGGCCGGTTCATACGACACGCTTTTGGGCAACCCTGTTGTGTCTGACGACAACCTCGCAACCATCGGAGCAAACGCAAAGATTGGCGTGTTCGGCGACATTTCGGCCGGTTACCTTGTCCGCATTGTTAACACAATTCGTGCAGAACGAAGCGACCAATACGCTTGGCTTAATGATCTCCTGACTTGGCGCTTCCTCGGACGCTTCGATGGCGAGATCATCGACAACACCGCATTTACTGTTATCACCAACGAAGCTTCCTAACTTTTAGGTACTGCTTAGTTAATAGTTAGTTATTCCCCAGGATTGGCCGGGGGCGTTTCCCCTCCGAACGCCCCCGGCCCGTCACCCCCACCTTTAGAGCTCAAGAACGAAAGGCCACAACATGCCGACCATTTCCGGGCGATGGGTTCCCGATTCCCACACTGACGCCGTTATTGCTTCCCGTATTGCCGCCCACGTTGTGGCCAAAGAAGAAGAAGCCGACGAAAAACCGGCACCGAAAAAGGCGACCCGCACACGGGCACGCCGCAAGGTTGAAACCGCGATGGTTGACCACGACGCCAACGGCGACGCCTAGCCGTGGCGTACACGTCCCTAGCCGAACTTAGGGCCCTGGACGGGCTAGGCGACGCCGCAACGTTCCCCGACGCATCTTTAACGGCGGGCGCCGCTTACGCCGAGCGCACCATAAACCGCTTTTGTGGAACCACGTTCGGCGACATCACCACCCCCGCCTATGACACGTTCACGGTGACACTTGACGGAAACGGCCTCATGGCCATTCGTCTAGTTGGTATTGAGGGGGCGCCGGTGTTGTATCCCCGCACGATCACAAGCGCCACGGTTAACGGTGTGGCCGATTCCGGCATTGTCTACAGTTTGCAACCGTACGGGGCCGTTTACCGTCACACCGGCGTTTGGTCACGATCCACAAATGTTGGCGGCCAAAACGTAGTGATCGAGGGGACAGCCGGCGTTAACAACACCACACCCGAAGATATCGCTTGGGCGGCCCGCACACTTGCCCGCTTTTGGGTCCTACAACTACATAGCCGCACCCCGGACCGGGCTATAAACCTGACAACCCCCGAAGGTTCTTTTGAAGTTAGGGCCCAGGCGGGCGGCGTTGGACGGCCCACCCCGCTTCCCGACGTGAACGCCACACTTAACGCCAACAGGCACCAACTCTAATGGCTAGCACCACCACCGTTGGCGCCGTTAAGCGTGGCTTACAAACCGAATTGGCGGCCTTGGGGATCACTACGGGGACCGCCACCGCCGCCCCACTAGTGCAGGTCACGTACGGCCGGCCGGCGCCGGACCTTTACCGGCGGGAATCGTTGTACCAAAGCGACGAAACCCGGACCACCGGAACCCCCGAAATGCGGTTGACTACTGGCCGCCGCCGCCGAATATGGGAATGGGAATGGGACGTTATCGCCTCCGCCGAAATCACGGCCGACACCGCCGACGCTGAACAACGGGCGCTACAGATTGCGGCGGCCGTTGACGATTGGCTAGCCGCCTATCCGCAACCGGCGGAATGGCCGAACGCCCCGGTTGCTTCCGGCGCCCTTTTCGTCATCGTGTCCGCAATGCAAATTGAACAAAGCGAAACGGTCGACGGCCGGCAACGTGTCGACGTGACCATGACTTTAGAAATGCGGGAAAGACTGACATGATCTATAAAAACAACGGCAACGCCGCAACCGTGCGAATCGGCACCGAATGGCATACTGTGCCGCATGGCGGAACGGTAGACGCCGGCGAACATGCCGTTCATTTTGGCGGCGATTGGGAAACGGTAGACGCCGCCGCCGACGACCTCGCCGGGCTAACACTTGACGAGCTCCGCCATGTCGTAGACTCGGAACAAATCAATGCCGGTTCGGCGTCTACTGTTGCCGGGGTAACCCGAAAAATTCGTGAAGCCCGGACACGGGCCGCAAAAAAGGAAAACAACAAATGAGTATTTTAGACGCGGCCATTCTCGTTGGCCAGGAATCCACCTACGGCACGCCGGCGGCGCTAACCCGAGCGTTTGAAGGCAAAGCCGATACATTCACGCGCACCCAAGAGCGCATCGAATCGGTCGGTTTCCGTGCCGACATGCAAACGCTACGGTCCGATCGGGTCGTGACGGTCCACACCGGCGGCACCGGATCAATCGAAATTGACGCCATGAACGGCGGCCTTGGCCTTTTGTTGCAAGGTTGTTTAGGGACATCGGCCGGGCCAACCCAGCAAGGCGCTACGGCCGCATATTTGCAGACCTACGAAACAAGCGACGCCGCCCCCGGCGTTTCTTACACAATCCAAATATTGCGTCCGCTACTTGAAACGGGCTCGACCGCTTTCACATACCACGGGTGTGTCATCACGGGTTGGTCGTTGACCCAATCCCCCTCCGGTTTGCTCACAATGACTTTCGACTTCGACTTTGAAGATGTTGACATTGTGACCGGTGCAGGAACCCCCGCCTACCCGGCGGACACAACCCCGTTCGATTGGACCGATTGCGTTGTCACCCTTGACCCCGACGGCACACCGGAAACGCTGGACGCCCTGGACCTATCCCTAAACGTTGATTTGGGCCTAAAGACTGACCGCTACTATTTGCGGGGTTCGGAACTCAAAAAAGAGCCAGTTCGCAACGCCGTTCCAATGTATGAAGGCAGTGTTGCAATCGACTTCACTGGAACAACCCGTTACGCCGAATGGACTTCCGGGACCATTGTTGACATTGAACTAAAGTGGACCGGAGCGGAAATCGAATCGCCGTACAACGACGAAATCGCGATTCGTATGCAGGCCGTGAACTGGACGGATGCGGCGCCGGTTGTTTCGTTGAGCGACACGCCACGCCAAACCTTGCCTTTCCGGATTATGCACGACGGCACAAACGCAAGTATTAGTTTGCGTTATCAGAGCGCCGATAGCGCCGTTTGATAACCGGGCAACGGTGGGCAAACAGGAAGCCGTAGGGCTACGGGTCGACGGTCTTAAAGACGTGCAAAAAGCGTTGCGGACCGTCGACAAAGCCTTGCCCCGTGAACTTAGGAAAGCTAACTTGGCGGCCGCCGAAATCGTGGCCGTTGAAGCTAGGCGCCTAGCCCCACGCCAGAGCGGCCGGCTACAAAAATCTATAAAGGCCCAGGCGGGGCAACGGGAAGCGTCGGTGAAAGTTGGGACGCCCACCCGCACCCCGTACGCCGGCCCCGCCATTTGGGGATGGGGAAGCAAACGCAACCCACGCCCGCAAGGCGGTTGGCAACCCCGCAACCTATTCCCCCAAAAAGCGTTGGCGAACAAACACAAACAAGTGTCGAAAGCGTACGAAAAAGCCGTTAAGGCGTTGACAAAACGCAACCTGTAAACGGGCGGGGTAACATGACCCCAAACCCTCAACAATAAGGAATCCAACCCATGACCAAAAAAGACGACACCGAAAAAGCTGCGCCACAAATCACCGTGGTTTCCATGGACGACTTCACGTATGGCGAACTTGAAATTGTCGAAGACATTTGCGGGGTTATCCCTACGGGCAAGCCCGAAGACGGCCAAGTAAAAATGATGCTGGCTCTAGGTTACGTGGCGGGGTTACGCACAAACCCCGATTTGACACTTGAAGAAGTGCGGGCCATGCCCGTTGGTTCAATCGTGTTTGAAACCGCCGACGATGAAACGGGAAAAGAAGGGGCCTAGCCCGAGAAAACCGGGTTAGGCGGTTGGCCGGAGTCATGAACCGTTTTGGCCTATCATGGACCGAAGCCCGGCAATTGCGGGCGTGGGAATTGCAAGCGTTAGAAACTATTGCTAGGGATGCGGACCTAATGGAACGTAGCCGCAACCGCATGAAATGAGCTGGGCGCCATGGCCGAAAGCGTAAAAATCCGAATACTCGGCGACGCCACCGGCCTAACAAAAGCGCTTGGCGTCGCCGAATCGGGTCTTGGCAAACTTGGCGGCGTTGTTTCCGGGTTTGGTAAAGCCGCCGGAGCGGCAATGGCCGCCGCCGGCGCTACCGCCGCCGCCGGATTCGTGAACGGTTTCGGCGACGCCATGGACCGGCAAGCGTTACGGTCTGCCGTCGGCGACGACATCCTTGAATCGTCCGCCAACATTTACCGGAACGCCTGGGGCGAATCTCTTGAACAGGTCGCCACGGTTATGGCGGAAACCGAACGGGCTTTTGGTGAAGGCGCCAACCTTGAACAACTCACCGAATCGGCGTTTATCCTTGCCAAAAAGTTTGATGGTGACGTAAATAAAGCGATGCAGACGGCCAGCGAGCTAGCCGAATCTTTCGGGGTCACCGGCGAACACGCTTTCGACTTGATCGCCGCCGCTAGTGGCGACATGTCCGCCGAAGTCCGGGACGAACTCGGTGACGCTATTAAGGAATACGGCGGCGTGTTTGACGAGCTCGGCTTGTCTAGCGAAAACATGTTGACGCTATTCGCCGATTTTGGCGAAGGCGGAGCCCGAGAGCTTGACAAGGTGGGCGACGCATTCAAAGAGTTTTCTATCCGGTCAACCGACGGTTCAACGGCCACCGCCGACGCTTTCGCCCTTATGGGTGCGGACATGGGCGAATACCAACAACTGTTGTTGCAAGGCGGCGAAGTAGCTTCGGCGGCCACGTTCGACATTATTAAGGCGCTTGAAGGGATAGAGGACCCGGCCGCCCAGGCCGAAGCGGCAATTGCGTTGTTCGGAACACCGCTTGAGGACTTGGGGGCCACCGCCGTTCCCGAATTTTTGGACAGTGTGCAAAAGATGGGCGACGGTTTCAAAGACGTGGAAGGTACGACCGCCGCCTTGGGTGCTGAACTAGGCGACAACCTACGAACCAAACTTGAAGGCTTGAAGCGTCAAGGTCTAGACAAGATCGCCGCCACAATCGAGAAACACGTTTTGCCGATTGTCGAACGATTTGTTGACTACGGGATGAAACAATTCCCGGTGTGGCGTGAAACGGTCCTAAACGCCGTGGGCTATATCACCGACGTTGTTTTGCCGGCGCTAACAGGGGCGTTTAACCGTGTCAAAGACAAAGCCGTTGAAGTGTACGAAAGGGTTTTGCCGCCACTAACGGCGGCGTTTAACCGGGTCAAGGACAAAGCCGTTGAGCTCTACCAAATGGCTTTACCGTTTTTGGTGGCGGCGTTTGACGCCGTAAAGGATGCTGCAATCCGCGTTTTTGATTGGGTCAACGCAAACTGGGACGCCATCATGGCCGTGTTGGCGGACGGCTTTGACGCCGTGAAAGACGCCGGCGCCGCCCTAGTTGAAGGCATTCAAACCGTATTCGACGCTTTGAAAACCACGTTTGATTTTATCAAAGAAAACGACCCGGCCCTTGCGGCGTTTGCCGCCGTCGTCGGCACCGTTGTTGTCGGCGCCGTTGTTGCATGGGCGACGGCCACCTATGCACTAGTAGCCGGGCTTGTCGCCCAGGCGGCGGCGTTTGTTGTAGCTTACGCCCCGATTGTTGCGGCCGTTGCCGCCGTGGCGGCCTTGGCGGCCGGGGTAGTTTGGGCCTACCAAAACATAGAAATATTCCGGGAAGTCGTCGACAAAATGGCGGATGTGGCAATGGCGGCGTTTGGGTGGATGCGCGACAACGTGCCACCGATATTTGACGCAATCGTTGGGGCTATCGTCGGGGCGTTTAAGTTCATTAGAGAAAAAGCGGAAGCGTTTGTTGGTTTTGTCATCGATTTGTGGGGACGTTGGGGCGACACCATCACCGAAGCGGCCACCAACGCTTGGGGGTCAATCAAAACCATTGTCGAAGGCGCGCTTGGATACCTGACCGGGGTGTTTGACTTTTGGAAATCCGCTTTCACGGGCGACTGGCAAGGCATGTTAGACGCAATCGTTGACATGCTTTCCGGATTGTGGACCCTACTCAAAGGCGCTTTCTTGTTGGGTTGGGAAGCCGTGAAACTGTCGTTCAAAGCCGTTTTTGCTTCCGTTGAAGCAATGGCCCAAGGCGGTTTTGACAGGATTGTTGCAGGAGTCAAAGCGTTACCCGGTCTAATGTGGGACGCTTTGAAACTAGGCGGCCAGTTGCTACTAGACGCCGGCGCATATATGGGCGACAAGATTGTTGACGGGCTAGTTGCAGCACTCCGATTTGTGGGGGACGTGATTTGGGACATGTTGCCGGGGCCGGTCAAATGGGCAATTGAAAACGGGGCCAGCATAGTTGGCGGCGCCGTTGGCTTGTTTGGGGGCGGTGGCGATGCCCCGACCACTAACAGCATGGGCCAAGACATAGTTATTGAGGGAACGCCGGGAAGTTATATCGACTCCAACAACAACCTTGTTTCTTTGTTTGGGTCGAGCCAATTTAACAACAACAACACGGCTTATGGCCAGGGCGGCATTCGTGATGTTTCCGTATATGTAAACGAAACGGCCGACCCCGCCGCCATCGGTACCGCCGTCGCCTATGAACTCCAAATAGCCGGGGGCTGATGATGACAACAGGTTCACTAATAACGGCCGAATGGCAAATTGAGCGGAACGGGTTGCTAATGGGCGACGGCACCGTTTACGACCTCGTGAACATTGAAGGCATGGCGGGCGCACCGCCGGCCGTGCCATCGGACCGGGCCCTAGCGCAACGCAACGGGTCTATTGCCGGGGAAGACTACCTATCTGCTAGGTCAATCATTTTGACGTTTGAAATTGTGGACGATAACACTTCGACCATGACCGCCAAACTTGACGCCCTAGCCCGTGCCATGGGGCCAAGCGTGGACCCGGAACCAATCGCCTTTTGGCTTCCCGGCGTCGCCAATTCAACCGTCGTCACCGCAACCGCCCATGTTCGACGCCGTGACGTGCCAATCGGCATCCGGTTTGCTAACGGTGTGGCCCGTGCGACCTTTCTACTATCCGCCGCCGACCCCCGCTTGTACGGCTTTTATCAAACGATTGTTTCCGTTAATGCCGCCGGCACGTCATCGGCTGGCCTTACCTTTCCGGCAACTTTCGACCTTTCCTTTGGTGGCGCTATCACCCCCGGACTTGCCGAAGTGACAAACGCCGGCACTTTTCCGGCCCCGTTCACGTTCCGCATATACGGCCCCGTTCAAGATCCGGTGGTTACTAGGTCGAGCGATGGCGCGTTTTTGGGTTTCACTAAAACGCTAGCGACCGCCGCCGACTACCTTGAAATAGACACCCAAAACCGGACCGTGAAACTAGGCGGCATCACTAACAACTACAACACCCTAAACGCCGATTCGACATGGTTTGACCTAGACCCAGGACTAAACGAACTACGATTGACCCGGACGGGTTCCGGGGCCGCCACCCTTGTGGTGTATTCCCGCAACGCCTACGCCTAGAAAGACCCCCAAAAAATGACCGAACAAAACCCCGCCATTTTCATTCAAGCCGGAACACACCCGGCCGAAGACGTACGCCGTGCTTTTGACGTGTTCATTGGCCCCGGTAACGAAGGCATCGTTGCCGCTGGAGATTTAAGCGTCACGGAAACGGGAACCCCGGCAATGTCGGTTGATGTCGCCGGCGGCCGGGCCATCATCCAAGGCACCGAGGGCACCTATCAGGGCCCGTATATTGTCGAAAATCGGGGGTCGGCCACGGTCACCGTTACCGCCGCCGACGTGTCAAACCCCCGCATTGATTTGGTTGTAGCCAAAATTGAGGACCAAGCATATTCGGGGGCCGTTAATGCTTGGGCGTTGGCCGTTGTCGCCGGCACGCCGGCCGGAAGTCCGGTGGCGCCATCCATGCCGGCAAACTCGATTTTGTTGGCGACCGTTGCGGTTGCGGCGGCGGCGGCGACAATCACAAACGCAAACATTACCGACGGTCGCACCGTCACCCCGGCCGCTTACCGTGCAGGCGATACGGTTCCGGTCACCGATGGCGGCACCGGATCAACCACCGCTAGCGCCGCTAGAACGGCCTTGGGCGTCGCCTATGCGACCGGTGACGTTGTGCCTGTTGCCGGGGGTGGAAGCGGTGCGACAACGGCAAGCGGGGCCCGCACGGCGTTAGGTGTGGCTATCGGTTCCGACGTGCAAGCGCATTCGGCCGTTTTAGATTCAACAACCGCCGCTTTCACTACCGCCGACGAAACCAAACTTGACGCAATCGACACCAACGTTGAGACGCTCACCCTTCCCGCATCGACGACAATAACCACGTTTGCGGCAACGGTCCTAGACGACACGACCGCAGCGGCGGCGCTTACCACGTTAGGGGCCGCCGCCGACACGATCACCGACGCCGGAAGCTATCTCACCGCCACAACTGTGGACGGCGCTTTTCAAGAAATCGCCAGCGGCCAATACTCAGGCAACAACGTGACGGCTAGTGGGACAACGGAAACGTTGACTCTTGACGGCGCCCAACGGGTAGTGATGAACAACGATTGCACGTTCAGTTTTGCGACACCGACCACCGACGGGCACACGTTTTTGCTCAAGTTATCGGGAGCGTTTACGCCTACGTGGCCGGCGTCGGTTGATTGGGCCGACGCTACCGCCCCAACATATGCGGCCGTTTCCGTCTACGTTTTCACAACTTTTGACGCCGGCGTTACGTGGTACGGAAGCCAAATGGGATCGGCATTCGCATGACCGCCAAACTAGGCGCCGCTGGAACGGCGGGTTCTAAATTTAGCCCGTTAGAAGTTGGTTGGGCGAATGCGTACTGGCCCGACGGCCCAGAGTTCAAAAGTGAGGGCTACACCGACGGTCAAGTAATGAACGCAGGCGAGCCCATACCGGACGAGGCCGGATCGTACGACCTAACAGCAATTGCCCAAACCACAGAAACGTCGCTCACATATGTTGACAGTTCAAACGTTAATTCTCAACCAGCCATAAGAGCGACCGACACAACCGGGGATCATCCTTTGTATAGCACGGGAGTCTTTACTACACCTGTCGGTGACGATGGGGGCGGGACTTATGCGAGCGCAGCGGGATGGTCGCTTGTCGTAATCTGGAACCAAGGGGCCATGACCAACAATCTTTACGGTTGCATCGTTAAGGATGTTTGGTCCACTTCTTTCTTCGTGCTTTATGCCAAGAATGATGGAACTTTGCAATTGGAGTTAACAAACACAGACGTCTATCCGTCGATTGGATGGTCTTCTGCGGACACAATAGCGGTGTTGGCGAAAGGCACCGACAACCTAAAATATGTTGACGTCGACGGGACAAACTACTTAAACGCCACGGGCAGCGCTGCCTATGCCTTCCGTGGTCTAGAAGCGTTTATGGTCGCTAGTTCTTGGCCGATGAGCGGAGACCTGGCGTTTGTAGGACTTTACGACGGGGATTGCACCGGTGACCCGGCTTGGTCCGACTTCGAGACCTGGGCGCTCGACGAGCTCGGCGCCACTATCTAGACCAGATCCTAACTAGCCGCCTAAAGGAAAACAGCTGATGAAATACGCCAAAATTGAAAACGGAACAATCACCCAAACAGGGCGACCCAGGGGCGGCGACCGGCGCACCGACACCGGCGAATGGGTCACACCGCACGCCAACGAATGGACAGCCGAACAACTCGCCGTTTGTGGGTGGGTTGAAATTGTGGAAGAGCCACGGCCCGAACACAACCCCGACACACACCGACTAACACACACAGAACCCGCCATAGATTCCGGCGGCACCGTCCGGGCCGGTTGGGTAGTAACCGAACACGACGCCCAAACGGCCGCCATGCTGGCCGCCGAAACGGCACGCCAAGAAACCATTGCCGCAATCGACCCCGACTTGTTGGCGAAAGCTGCTAGCCCGGAATCGTTAACCGACACCGAAACCCAAGACTTGTTGCGGCACCTAACGTTGTTGCTTGGCGCCGGGGCCTAACATGCCCGCCCAATTCCGGGCGTTAATCGCCACCGTGACGGCCCCAACCGTATTCCTTGCGGAGCTACCAATAACGGGGTTGCAATATCAAACGGCAATTAGTGCGCCCGCAACCGCAACCGTCGAAATGCCGTTGGAAGCACCGGGGGCGCCGACAATCGCCGCCGGGTCGACGGTCCTTTGGATTGAACGGAACGACGCCCTAGTTTTTGGTGGCGTTATCTGGGCGGTTGCCGGTGACGCCGGCCAGAACACCGCAACAGTGAGCGCCGGCGACTTTCTAACGTATTTGCAACGCCGCACAATACGGGCAACGCAAACGTTCACGAACGCCGACCAACTAGACGTGGCCCGTGGGATTGTTGACTACGCCAACGCCGTTCCCGACGCTTTGAACATCATTGGCACCGCCGGAACCAACACGTCGGGCGTGAACATTTCCCGCACGTTCCCATCTTGGGAACGAAAAAACGTTGGCGCCGCCCTGGAACAACTAGCCGACGTGAACAACGGTTTCGACTTTGTTCTAGAGCTCACCTATCAGGGCAACACGCCGACGGTCGAATTGGTTTTGACATCACCGAACACCGGCAACCCGACCGACCACGTGTTTGATTTGCAAGCCAACATCGAAACGCTAAGTTTCACGGCCGACGCCACACAACTAGCAACCCAGGTCGACGCCTTAGGTTCGGGGGAAGGCCCCGACAAACTAGTTGCCACGGCAACACAAGCGTCTTCGGCCTATGCGTTAACTCAGTCCACCATCGCGTTTTCTGACATTGCCGGGGCCACCCTGTTAGGCACCCACGCCGACAGGCAACTAGCGTTAAGGCGGGCGCCCATTACCGCCGTTTCGGCCGTCATCCGCCCCGACGTCGACCCGCTCCCCGGAACGTATGCCGTCGGCGACATCGTAGAACTACGGGCAAAACGTGGCATTCTTGACATTGCCGGCGACTTTCGCATAACCACACTTTCGACCGCTTTCGCTAACAATCAAGAACGGATCACGGCGACGTTTGCCGAAGCCGCCGCCTTTGGGACAATATGAGCAACGACCCGACACGCCCCGTTACTCTGCCCGGCTATTTGGGGGCACTTGAACGCCGGGTTTCCGAAATTGAAAGATCGAACCCTATTGCTAGGGCGTCATGGCATGACGGGACGCGCACACGTGGCGGCATCGGCGTGTTCGCCCACCCCGACGGCGGCGAACAAACCGGGGCCGTGTTTTACGACACCGCCGGCGATGTCCTGTTGTTGGTGGACGATTCCGAATTGACGTTGACGGAAACGGCCATAACCGGGCGGCCGGCCGTAGCGGCCGCCGCCACCGACTATGTTCTTATTTCGGACACGTCCGACGGCGCCAACCTCAAAAAGGCCTTGGTTTCTTCGATTGGCGGCGGCGGCGGTGGCGATTTGCTGGCCGCCAACAATCTAAGCGACGTTGCGAACGCCGATACGGCCCGAACCAACCTCGGGGCCGGTGACCTTTTAGCGTCTAACAATCTAAGCGACGTTGCGAACGCCGATACGGCCCGAACCAACCTCGGGGCCGGTGACCTTTTAGCGTCTAACAATCTAAGCGACGTTGCGAACGCCGCTACGGCCCGGACCAACCTCGGGGCCGGTGATGCGGCGGTGGTTGCCACGAACACAACAGACATTGCCGCCAACGCTTTAACGACTTTCAACCTTGGTTCTGACGTGGCGGCGCATCATGTGAGGCTTGCAGGCATTGACGCCGTGCAAACGACGCAAAACGCAGACATCACTACGTTACAATCCCAGCAGTCAACCAACGCCACGGCGATTGCTCTTAACACTTCAAAAGTTGGTATTACTACAGCTCAAGCTAATGAGATTACGGTTAACACGGCGAAAGTAACTTTTCCTGGGTTTTCTGGGTCTGGTGCTAACTCGGTTAACGTCGGCGGCACAGACGCCGCAGGTTCTCAGGCTTCCGCTGTCGGTTACCTTTCAAGCGCTAGCGCCACTTATTCGACAGCGATAGGGCGTAGCGCATCGGCTAGTAATACCGGTGACACTGCTATTGGGTTTGTATCGGCGGCTAGTGGTGTCTATTCGTTCGCAGGTGGCGGCTACTCATCGGCAACAGGAACGCAATCAGTTAGCATTGGGTACCTCTCAAGTGCCGCAGGTTACATTTCGACGGCGGTAGGGCGCAATACTTCAAGCGCTAACAATTACGGCGTTTCTGTCGGCTATGCGGCCGACGCAACCGGAATCTCTACTATCGCAATCGGGCAGCTCTCAGTTGCCACACCAACTAGGGCTATTGCAATCGGGGCACAAGCCGACGTTTCCGGTATAAATGGCGTTGCTTTGGGCTATCTGGCCACGGCTACGGCCACGGGCGCTATCGCATTGGGGACCAGTGTGACGGCGGCGACAGCAAACACGGCTAGCGTAAACAATTTTGAGGTGCAGGGCGCCACAATCAGTTTCGCCAATCTACCGACAAGCGCCGGGGCGACTGGCACGCTTTGGAACAACTCCGGATATGTGCGCGTAGCGTAAAACAAAACACCAACAATAAGGAAACACCGTGGACGCAATAGGGAACGTGGAACAGGCCGAAGATGAGGACGGCGACGCCATCGCCGCCGACCGTGGGGGCCTGCCAGACGACCGCAAACTTGCAAGGGCGGTCCGCCGCTTAGACCACCCCGACACCACCCCCGAACAACGGGAAAAATACATAAAATGGTTGAAACGTGCGACTAGGTTAATGCTTCAAGAAAGCGGGGCACTATCACCGCCGACACCGGATTTTGCCGCCGGCGATTGGATAGCTTCAACTATTGGGATTCGTGACGGCGTGCCACGGTCGGTTGCGATTTGTGTTCTAATTCATGGCGCCGAGGTAATTGGATGGGAAACGCTAGGCGCCAACGACGGCGGGGCAATACAGTTTGAATCCATTCGGCGCACTAGCGGCAAACATTGGGTGAAGGCCGCAAGCGTCAACCCCGTAATCGTTGCCGCCGCACAAGCTCAAGGTCTGATTCCGTGACACCCGAACAACTAGACCAAATATGGAAAGTTCTTTCTCAAGTAGCAATGGCGCCGGTTGCAGGCCACGCCCTAGTCGAGCTTTTCAATTTTGCGGCGTCTTGTGTGTCCGAACCCGTGGCCGTTAGCTGACTTTGTAAACCCAACGGGCACGGGAAGCCCGCAAATCGGCGTGGGCCGGGCCGATCACGGCAAGCCGGCGCCCCCAACGGCCCCCCGGCTTTGACCACCGCTCAACAACGCCAACACCGCCACCGGTGCAGCCCGTGGAAGCGATACAACGACGAACCGCCGATTCGGTCAACATCGGGTGAGGGTCAAAATCGAGGGCGACACCCATTAGATGTTGGGATCGTTGGGCGCCGCCAACGGCCGTGTTCCATTTCGGAGAACGGAACCATGAACGGATCACTAGCGGCCCGCCGACCGTCGCACGTAACGCCAAAAACAATTTGACCGTTTGCCGTGTCGTATGAATCACGGGGTTAAGAAAGGTTGGCCGGCGGCCGCCTGGATCATGAACCCGTATTTCCGCCCATTTGAGATTGGGGGCGGCGACATACCCCAACGCCGCCGAACGCCGCATTGCCTGCAACGTTTTAGGGCCGGCGAACCCGTCAACGGTCAACGGCCGATCGCCGTAATCAAACACGTGCTTGGTGGCGTCGACGCCCTTAGCCATCATGCAATCTTGGAACATGAACACGAACCGGGCCACGATGTAGTCGTAGCCGCCACGGTCGCCGCATTCAATACCGCAACCCTGCATAAACCGGCGGACCTCTAACGGCACCGACGCCGGCGCCGAACGCGCCCATTTAGTGCGGGAAACCGAAACGGCTTTCACCCATGAACCGGTGGAGCTTGTCAAAATTGAAGCCATAACCCCCAACACTAACACCGACCCCACGCCGCCTTGGCGCTAACGTGTACCCCATGGGAAACGGTGCGGTGTCATGAACGAAATCATTGTGGCCGTCGTCGCCATCATTCCCGCCATTCTCGGATCCTGGGCCGCCTACAGTGCCGCCCGCCGTTCCGCACATCGGGACATGGAAGCCGACCGAATCGGCGTTTTGCAAGCCGCCCACGAACGGGCCGCCGCCGCCGACCGGGACCGGGAAACAACCCGGCTAAAACTGTTGCAACTTGAACGCCAATTCGACCGGTTGCGCATGGCATTACGGCGTGTCGTTGACGCCTTCGACGCCATCGAACCCACAAACCAAACACTCGACGACGCCCGCCTAGTTCTTGACGAGCTCGAACCCAACATTTAGTGGGTTGGCATCGGCCGCCCATTGGCTATTGCCAGGGCGACCGATGAACCACCAACCCACTTGGAACCCCCGGACGGGGAACCGTCGGGGGGTGTCGCCACCATACCACGAAACACACCGGCCGACGCCGGCCCGCCCCGGTCGTGATATAGTCGGCCGAACCCACCCCCACACATGGAAACTCACATGAAACCGCCCACACAAAAACAGGCAAAAGCGGCCGCCCTAGCAATGCACGCCGCCATCGTGAAACACAACACGCCCGGATGCGAAGCGGCCGCCGTACTCCGCACCCCGTGCAGTGTCGGCGCCCGGCAATGCGCGCACATTGTCCCCAAACACGCCAATCTTGCCGTGTCGGTTGACCCGCTGAACGGCTGGGCGTTATGCCCCGGCCACCATTTAGCCGTTGACGCCGACCCCACAAAATGGTTGCAAATGGTCGCCGCTACTTGCGGAACCGGAATCGTGTTGGAATGGCGGGCCACCGTCGATCGGTCACTTGATGAGGGTTTGACGGTGGACCAACGGCCGCTATCCAAACTTCGATGGTGGCGGCACCAAGTCCAGGCGTTAGACGACTACGCCAACGAATACCGTGTTGCCGTTCCCGTGCCGGTTCATATCCGCCGTTGGTTAGACACCGGCCGGGCGCAATGACTATTCCCCCGAAGGGCGCCGGGTTTGGCCGGCCAAACATCGGCAGTTTTTGCACTGGCATTGCCGGGCTTGACTTGGCGACCTCCAACCATTTTGGCGGCGATGTTGTTTGGCATTGCGAATATGAATCGGCACCTTCCAAGGTGCTAGCCCATCACTTCCCCGATGTCCCAAACCATGGCGACATCACCGCCACCGATTGGGCCGACGTGGCCCCTATAGACATTCTTACGGCGGGCTATCCGTGCCAGCCGTTCTCAACCGCAGGACAACGAAAAGGAAACAAAGATGACCGCCATATCTGGCCAGCTATTCAAGACGCCATTTGCCACCTACGACCACACACAATCGTGTTGGAAAATGTTCGGGGACACCTCACCCTTGGATTCGCCGAAGTTCTCGCCGACCTTGCCGGTCTCGGGTTCAATGCGGAGTGGGGAACTTTTCGATCGTCCGACGTTGGAGCGCCGCACCGACGAGAACGGCTTTATATCGTTGCTAGCCACCCCGACGGCGTGGCTAGGTCGGCGGCCAAGCAACAGCGACCCAGCCAGGCAGTCGGGGACAGGGAAAGAGCTAGTTCGGGATATAGCGGACTTACTACCAACCCCGAGAGCGTCCGATATGCATGGAAACGGGAGATCTGTTCCACACGGACAGGGGGGTCCAGACTTGCGGGTGGCAGCGCAACTATTGCCAACGCCGACGGCGAGAGATCACAAGGGCCACAACCAGCGGAAGGACAACAGTTGCCTGACTGGGGCCGTTACGGGACAGCCGTCCAACGTTGGGAAGAAATCACCGGACACTTTGCCCCTATTCCCATGACAGACGAACGACTAAACCCGCAACTTACGGAGTGGATGATGGGCTACCCGGCCGGATGGGTCACCGACCCGGCCATTGGCCTTACAAGGGCGCAACAACTGAAAGCATGCGGAAACGCCGTACAACCACAAACGGCGGCGCTAGCCCTTGACGTATTAACCGGAAGGCTTTGCGAATGACTATTTCGCCGAAGGGCGTCGGGTTCGGCCGTACACGAAGCCCGGAAGCCGACGCCCGATATGAAGCCCGGCAACGTAAAGCGTTGAAAGCCGAAGCGGCAAAACGGCGGCGTGATGCCCGCCGGGCCCGTGTCCTAACCAAGACACGCCCCACGGCCGCCGATTAAATCGTGCGCCGTCGGCGGCCCGTTCCCGCCGGCGGTGTCACACCCACCGCCTAACCTCACACCCAACCCACAAAAGGAAAACCCGCAATGGGAACTATCACCCACAACGACGCCCGAAACGGGCCACCCGCCGACACGCCGCCAATCCATTTGATTTGGACTGACCCGCCATATGGCACCGGGAAACGCATGATTGGCACCGCCGGGGCGTACAAGGACGGCGCCGACCTTGCACCCGTTATAGATGGGCTTTTGGCCTGGTTGCCCGCCATGCACCCAACCGGGACGGTAGTCGTTTGTTGTGATTACCGTCTAGCCGCTAAAGCTATCAACGCAGTAGAAAACTACGGTTGGCAATATCAAGGGGAAATCATTTGGGAATTTGGTTTAGGACGGCCCCGTACTTCATGGTGGCCAGTGCGCCACAACAACCTTTTAACATTTACCCGCACGGCCCAAAGCGCCGCCGGGATGTTTGACCCCGCCGCCGTCCCCCGAGTCAAACGGTTAGCCAAATCACCCGGCTACCCCGACACAAAACCGGCCGGTTCCGTCTGGAATTTTACAATGTCAAACAGTCACCCCGACCGGGTTGGCTACCCAAACCAAAAACCGTTAGAAATCATCGAACCGTTCATTTTGGCACACACCAAATTGGGTGACCTAGTGGCCGACCCCTTCGCCGGTTCTGGCTCGACGGGGGCGGCCGCCGCTAAACACGGCCGTAACTACCTATTGAACGACACCAACCCCGAAGCAATCGCCGCAATGAACAAGCGTCTAAACAACCCACAAAAGGAAAACCCGCAATGACCACAACACCCCCAATAATCGACAACAACGACGGCCCAACCGAAAATCTCGACCCGATACCCCGCAACCGATACGGCGCACCCAGGGCGCCCCACCCATACACCGGAAAAACGGTCACATGGCAACGCCCGAGCGGACTAGCCAAAAAGTTTTTGGCCGACACCTACCATTTGGATTTGTGGGTTCAACGGACAATCGCAAAAGGCGCTGGCCTATCCCCCGACCTTGGAGCGTTAGCCGCCCACCTTGACGTTTCCGAAGACAAAGCGCAATTAGACGACCTCGCCGCCCGCATGGGCAAAGCCGGCGGCCGTGACTCCAAAGCAAACGTCGGAACCGCAATCCACGCAATCGTCGAACGAATCCTTAAAGGCGACGGCGGCGTTCAATACGCCCCCGACCTAAAAACGACCGTCGGCGCCATTACCGAACTAATACGAAAATACGACATCCAAGCCCCGTTCGTCGAACCGTTCATTCTCACCCCGAACACTGTTATGGGCGCCGGTTCCGCCGACGGCCTAGTCACAACCAACGTGACCGACCCGTCAAAACTGACCGTGTTCGACCTTAAAACCGGGCAAAGAAACCCGAGAGACTTTACGACCATGACCGAATGGGCGGTTCAGCTAGCCATCTACGCTAACGCCACCCACCGATGGGAAGGCGGCGACAGCCAACTTGTCGAGCTCCCGCCGATCAATAAGGAAGTCGCCCTTGTGTTGTGGGCGCCATCGGGCGGCGACCATGCCGAACTGATCGGCGTTGACGTCGCCGCCGGCTGGGAACTCGCCAAACTATGCATGCAAGTTAAAGAATCACGCTCAAAAGCGACCGCCGCCGCCATGATTCTTGAGCTTCCCAAGTATCGGCCCGCCGTCGCCAACTCGGGAACCGATACCCCGGAACACGTGCAACTTATGACCGTTCTAGCGTCGTTGCGTGTCCGGTTGCGGACGTTAACCAAACGCGGTGTTGTCACCCGTCAAGAAATCGTCGACCACTGGCCCGCCGACGCCCCCGTTTTGCGGGAAGCCAACCACAACCACGAACAAACCGAATGGACCGTTGACACCATCACCGCCTACGTCGGCCGCCTAGAAAAACGGTTTGGTATGGACTCGGCCGATTCCACACTTGCCGAAGCCACCCGAACCGAAATAGTGGCGTTACCCGCCGACCTCGCCGCCCAGGTCCGGGACGAACTAGCCGCCGCCGGAATCAACCTCGACGATATGCGCACACGTGACGTTGCCGAAGCCGGCGCCGCCATAGCCGGCCACGACGCCACCGTGGCCGCAAGACAAGCCACCGTTGACACGTGGACCGGCCAGGCCCGGCCAATAGCCGAAGGCGCCCTTGACTATCTAGCCGAACGCTCAGGCCTAGGCGGCCCCGAAAACGGATACGGCGAAATAAACCGTGCGGCCGTCCAACCGTTAACGGCCGACAACCTTGCCATGTTTGAGGCGTTGTGCACGTTCTATGTTGCACGCCCTGACGGTTCAACAACCGAAGGCCGGGCCGCTGACATCGTGGCCGCATACGGCGGGCGGGCCGTCGCCGTCACCAAAGCCAAAGAACTAGCCGACACCTACGGATTCGACCGCCCCAAATCAACCGAAGCGATAGCCGACAACACGCCGTTGGCGGCGTTGGTCCTGTTTGTAGCGCCGGCCGTCACAAATTAATGGTTGACAGTCGGCCGGATTCGTTTACTATAGAAACCGCTAGCCCCGCCGGGGCGGCACCGACACCGCCACGAAAGGCAACCCACAATGAACACCACCCAAGACCAACTTAAAGCGCTTATAGCAACCGTGGATGCCGGATACCGGGCACGAACCGAGGACACCGAACACGCTTGGGGGCGACTCTACGTAGCGGAAGAGGACGCTTACGTCGACATCATGGACGGCGGATACGGCGATATCAAATACGAATCAGATGAGTTTCTCCAGATCGTTATTCGTCGCATCGTGGACTTGGCCGACGAGCTCGGCTTGACAATCTAAACATGCCCAACCCCACCAACCCAACCGCCACGAAAGGCAACCCACTATGAGAACCAACCACATTTTCCCCCACTGCGCCAACTTCACTATTGACTACAACCCGACCCGCTTTCATATGAGCTTGGTATCATACGGCGGTTCCGTCGGGCACCCCGCCAACGTAGACCGCTGGCTATCGTTGGGCACCGACGCCATCGACGCCCGAATTTGCGAAATTTGGGAGCCTTGGGGCGACCATGGGGACCGAGCTTTAGTGGTTGCAATGCGATTGCCACTACTGGCCCGTGCCATCTACGTTGCCGATTGCGACGGCCCGCTAGAAGACCAAGCGGAACTTTGCAACCCCTAACCAACACCGCCGCAACGGCATACACCCCGGTTCAAGTCCGGGGGCGGCACAACACAACACCGCCACGAAAGGCAACCCACCCAATGGCAACCCACCCAACCCCACCCGCCCCACAATGGCACCCACAAATAGGCGAACACCTAACCGGCCCCAACGCCGTAGTCCTTGACCGCCGCAACTACATACCCCCACGGCCCGGCATGGCCGCCAACTACAGCGTCCTGTGCATCATGCCCGGCGTGTTCCTTCCGTTTGTCATTTGGCCTTCACTGTCCGCCATGACTACCGACACCGAAACCGCTTGGCTTGTCACATCATCCGGCGACTACTACGCCACACTTGACGAAGCCCAAGAAGCGTGGAAGCGGACCGCATGACCGGCGGCCGCTACCCGACCGGCCGCAAGTCGCCGGCATGGCACAAACACGCCGAATGCACGAAATATAAAAGCGTTGATTGGTGGTTTTGCGAAACCCCCGAACACACAAAAAAGGCAATAAGCATTTGCAAGCGTTGCCCCGTCGCCCAAGAATGCGCCGACACGGCCATTGAAAACGTCGAAACGTTCGGCATATGGGGCGGCCTAACCCCCGAACAATTACGTAAAGCAAGAGCGGCAAGCAACCGGGCCAAAGGCCACGGGCGGGGCGGCGCCGTGTTGGGTTCCAAAAATCGGCCGCCACAATGCGGCAGCGAATCGGGATACCACCGGCACCGCAACGCAAACGAGAAACCGTGTTTGCGGTGTTCGGCCGCCCACGCCGACGCCACCCGCCGCCGCTACTACGAACGTAAAGCCCGCCAACAACAAAACGCCACCGGCACCGGCTAACACAAACCGCACCGCAACCCCATGCAGAAGGGAAGCGGAACGGCCCGGCCCGGATGCCGCCAACATTCCCGACGGCATCCGGGCCGGAACCCCAACACAAACACCAACACCGCCGCAACGGCATACACCCCGGTTCAAGTCCGGGGGCGGCACGACACAAGCCCAACACCGGGCAACGTCACAACCAACAAAGGAACAAAACACAATGGAAGAAATCATCCTCGATAGCGGCCCGTCAACCCGGCCGCCATCCGTGAAACTTTCCACCATCGGAAACGAAATCGTCATCGCCCTAACCGGCGTCGACGTAATCCCCGAAATGCAATTCGGCACCAACCCGCCAGTCCAGGCCGTCAACCACGAAGGCAAACCCAAAATGCAAGACGTCATCACCGGGCTTGTTGTTTCGTGCGCGGGCGCCGAAGTCGGCACCCTAGACAACCGGCGCACACCAGAACCCGGCGAACCCGTCCGCATTTTTGCGGCCGGCGGAACCCGCCGGGAATGGTTCCAAGCCAAAATGGATTTCGCCGGGGCCATGAAAGTTGGAATGGTGATACGCCACCGTTACGACGGGGACGAACCGTCAACCCGTGCAGGAAACAACGACCGAAAAGTTCGGTCTTTCCAATTCCGGGACGCACGGCCAGACGAAGCCGCCACAACCCAAAAATGTATTGACTACTACCACGCCGAACAGGAAGCGCAACTATCGGCGCCGACGGTGCAGGCGGCGCAACCGGCGGCGGCTTACCCCGTAGCCGCAACCGAAGAACAATGGTAAACCGCCGAATCGCCACCCGATAAGGCAAACAATCGTGGCGCCCGCCCGCTAAGGCATCGTCCAAGCTTCCCCCCATGCTTGGACGGTGGGCGGGCGCCACACCCACACCACTACGCATCCGACCCACCAAAGGAAAAAGCAAAATGAACGCAACCGCCCACAAAACCTTCCACCAGCGAGTCAACACCGCCCTTATGGCGTGGGTTGCGGCCGGGAAACCCAACGAATGCCTACTATTCGACGGATTCACGAACCGGCGCGGCTACGGCCGCATGAGAACCGGCGACAAGATGGTTTATGTTCACCGCTACGCCCTCAGCCTATTCGCTGGCCCATGCCCGGAAGGAATGGAAGCGTGCCACACCACAGCCGACATTTGCGGCAACCGGCATTGTTTCTCACCCGCCCATCTGCGCTGGGGCACAAGAGAAGAAAATGAAGCCGACAAAATCGCCGACGGCACCGTATCTAGGCAACGAGGGGCTTTCAATGGCAGAGCAAAGCTAGATGATGCCGACGTGCTAGAAATTCGCCGCAAATATGCCGCCGGCGGAACGTCACAACAACAATGTGCCGCCGAATACGGCGTTAGTTCAACGCAGATAAGGAACATTATCTACCGGCGAAAATGGGCCGATTTGAACGACGACGGCACATGGAACTAACAATGACGGCCCAAAAAACGCCCACCAACCTAGGCGAATGGGCGCAACACTACGCCCGCACCGGCCTAGAAGTGTTTCCCGTCGACCCCGAAACAAAAGCGCCAATCGGTGCCACCGAAGGCGCCAACGGCGAAACCATATGGATGGCAACCAAAGGCCACACGTCCGCCACCAAAAACCGAGAAATCATCGCCGCATGGTGGGAACTCCGGCCCGACGCCCTAATCGGCGCCCGCATACCAAAACGCCTTATCGTTCTCGATATTGACCCACGCCACGACGGCATAGACACATGGGAAAAATTGACCGCCGGCCACGACATGCCCAAAACACGCCGCCACGCTTCTGGCCGCAACGACGGCGGCTTCCACATATGGTTCCAAAACCCCGACCTTGCCCGCATCGACGCCGGCGACGGCATAGATGTTCTCACATGGGGCCATCGCTACACCATTTTGCCGCCGTCACCGCATCCGGCAACCGGCCTCGCCTACAAATGGTTAGACGGGCCGCCAACAACGATCGCCGCCATGCCCGAATGGCTAACAGAACGACTCACACCGGCCCCCAAAGCGCCGGTGGCGCCACCCGCCCCACGCATCACCCCAAACCCCACACAAGGCGGCGACGGGCCAAGCCCAGCCGAATGGTACAACGACAACGCCTCCTGGTCCGAAATCCTTACCGGTTGGCGGCTCGTGTCCGGCAACGGCGAAGACGACGGCTCAAAATGGGCGCACCCAACGGCAACGGCCGCATTTTCCGCCACCGTCCGCCACGGATGCCTATTCGTCTACTCCCCGACGCCAGGGTTGCCGGTAACCGAAACCAACGACCCGAACGGCCTAACAAAATTTAGGGCCGAAGCGTTGTTGAACTACGGCGGCGACATGGCGGCGGCCGCCAAAGACATTCGGGCAATCATGCCGGCACGCCTTAACACCACACCAACCCCCGCCGAATACTACGGCACCCCGACCGCCCTAATTTTGCCCGACACACCCGACACACCCGACACACCCGAGGAGCTCGAAGAGCTTGCCGACAACTTCGGTCTAATCGACTGGCCCACAATGTGGGCGACCGACCACGGCGCCACACAATGGCTAATTCCCCCATTTATTGCCGCCGGCCGAAACCATGCAATCGTCGCCGACGCCAAAGCCGGCAAATCTTTACTAGTACTAGAAGCCGCCCTATCGGTGGCGACCGGTTCCCGCTGGCTTGACTCACCCGAACAAGCCCCGCAACACGTCGTATATATCGACTACGAAATGGGCGCCGGCGACCTTGAAGAACGACTTCGGGACATGGGCCACGGCCCCGAGTCCGACCTATCACACCTGCACTACATGCAAATGCCCAACATTCCCGCATTAGATACCGCAATGGGCGGCCGGGCCCTAGCCCACAAAATCTTGACCACGTGGCCCGGTGTCGCCTTAGTCGTCATTGACACAATGGCCCGCGCCGTTGACGGCGAAGAAAACGACGCCCAGACAACCAACGCCCTTTACCGGCACACAATCATGCCGTTAAAGTCGGCCGGGTGCGCCGTTGTCCGCCTAGACCACATCGGCCACCAGGGCACCCACGCCAGAGGTTCAAGCGCCAAGGCCGCCGACATCGACATTGAATGGCATCTATCGGCCGCCGTGGACCAAATCACGTTGAAAGCGACACGGGCCCGCATGTCATGGGTTCCCGACTACGTGCGCCTAATCCGAGGCAACGACACCCCAATGCACACATTCCAACCCGGACCACGGCCCGAGTCATGGGACGCCGCCGCATGGCTTAAACGGGCCCCCCGGCCGGTCACAATCAACCACGCCGCCAAAGCCATGACCGGTTCCGACCTACACACTAGCGCCGACCGTAAGACGGCCGAACGCCGCCTTAAATCGTTGGTCGACAAAGGCTTAGCGGTGTATACGCCACAACCTCGACCAGGCGAACCCTCCACCTACATTTGGGACCACAACACCGCAGAAAACCCTGCCCCATGACACACCCGAAAACGGCCAAAAACCACGTGGACACACCCACCCAAAACAAGGCCAAAACAAAAAAGTGTGTCCACGGGCAAAAACCGCACAAACAAGCCAAACTTGAGGCAACGATCCGGCAAAGTGTCCACGGGGTGTCCACGTGTGGACACACTTTCCACCCCACGTGGACACAACCCCCCAAAACCGCCCGGAATCGTTGCAAACACACGTGGACACACTATTTCGGCCACGTGGACATTCACGGCCGCCGGGCATCCAAGACGGCAACCCACCCCACCCCCCCTAAAGGGGGTGGGTTGACGGAGCCCCAAACCCAAACGCTATAATCACACCCAACAACCCAACCCAGCCCACGAAAGGCAAAACACAATGAGCCAACCAAAACGCCCCATCCTAGTAATCGCTGCCCTATCAATCGGACTTGCCGCCATCTGGACCTACGGCCCCGCCACCGGACCAACCAACGCCTACGCCGGCAACCCACCCATTGAATGCGCCTACGACAGTTTCATTTCCAACCCGGCACAATGCCCACGCCAAACCGTATGGGTTCCCGAACTGCCCGTTAACAGCCCAATCTTTCTTGCCTATTGGGGCGCCGCCTATTGCACCGACGTCGGCACCTTCCAAACGTGGTGTGTAGAAATCAAACCCGACCCGACACCCACCGTTGACCCCGGACCCGCACCCGACACAATCCCGGCCAACATTCCCGCCAGCGTCCCCGCCAACGCCCCCGTCCCACTATTCACCGGATGATCGCCGCTCTAACCATCACCGCCGCCCTACTCAACCCGGCACCACCAACACCCGACAACCTCGGACCATGGGAAGCCCTCGCAGGATGCGAAAGCGGCTACGCCGACAACGCATGGACGATAGAAAACCCGCACTCGACCGCATCCGGCCGCTTCCAATTCCTCGACACAACATGGCAATGGGTCACCGCCGACATGAACCGGCCCGACCTCACCCTTCTAGGCCGGGCCATGTACGCCACACCCGCCGACCAACTAGCCGCCGCCGAACACCTCCGCACAATGCCAGGCGGCGGACTCCAACATTGGGAATGCACCGGCTACGGCCAAACACCCCAACACCCGGCCCCACCCGTATTCCACACAACCCGACAACCCGAATTGTGGGCCTATTGGCCCGCCGCCGTCCTATAGAAAGAAACACGCAATGAACCACACATGGCTACCCGACCTCACCCGCCCAAAAAACGAGATCCTAATAATCTTGAATTGGTGCGCCGCAACACTCGCCGCCCTTATCCCCGCCCTAACCGACGCCGACCTAACCACACCCCACGGCATCACCATCTTTGGTTTCCTCGCCGCCGGCATCATCGGACGCCGTAACGCAACCGGACCCGAAACCGCCGCCGCACTCGCCGCCGGCAACGAATGACCTACGGCGTCGCCGTCGCTTGCCGTGACTGCGGCACCCGCCAAATCCTACAAATCCCGCTTGAACATTACAGCCGTTATCTAGGCGGCCGGGCACCCGCCGACGCAATGCCCGACACCACACCCGAACAACGGCACCTAATCCAAAACAAAACATGCGCCACCAAATGCGCCCCATGGAAAAACACAACCCAGTAACCTAAACAACACACCCCCCAAAGTTTGGCCACCCGATGCCATCACCATTCCGGCGCCCCTGCCTAACATGCGGCCACCCAACCGCCCCCGGCAAATCACGATGCGCCGCACACCAAACCGAAGCAGACCGGCCACGCAACCAACGCAAAAACAAGGCCAGAGGAAACACCCCACAAGCCACCCACGCCCGCCAACAAATCAACAACAACGGCGGCGGCTACTGCCACCAATGCGGCCTAACCGCCTACTACCCCGCCGCACAACTTGAAGTCGACCACATCACGCCACTAGCCGACGGCGGCACCGACACCCCGCCCAACATCCAAACCCTATGCAAGCCACACCACCGCACTAAAACCGCCCACGAAGCCGCCGCACGACTAGCCGCCCCACACAACCCCGGACCATGACCGGCAAGGGCCCACAATGCGCCCTTCCCGAATGCACAAACACAATCACCGCCCACACCGCACCCAACCCCAACCCCAAAAAATATTGCTCCGATAGGTGCAGGAAACGCAACCAACGCCGCCGCCGGCCACACACCACAAGGAACCCAACACGGCAACCCGGCAACACCGGCCGAACATGCAACGCCGACGGATGCGGCCACGAAATCCACGACCCACGCCTACCACTAACCCCCAAACAAAAACCCAAACAATACTGCTCGCAAACATGCAGGGAATACAGCAAACGCCGCCGCCGCCCCAACCCCACACAAAGCGGCTACCGCAAAGGCGGCAACGGCCCCTGGTACCTCAACGAAAAACTGGCCATGGTGTGGGACCAGTGCGAAACCAACCCCGCCGGTTGCCTAATCCCCAAACAACGAACCATCACCTACCACGTGGACGCCAACACCAAACGAACCGAAAGCGCACACCGGGCCGCCTTCCGCCTATACGGCGACCCGACCGGCCGACCAGTGCACCACGTATGCGCCGGCGGCAAACAACAATGTTGCAACCCCCAACACCTGCAACTAGTCACAACACAAGCCAACACGGCCGAAATGCTCACCCGTACCGCCTACCAAACCCGCATTAGAACACTAGAAAACCGGCTGATTGAGCTCGGCCAACAAGTCGAACGTTTCCACTTTTTCAACACATAGGGGGGGGTATTCCGAAACTATTCGGGGGGCCCTGTTTCCTGGAC
>WLWH01000516.1_pt1 | contig 31528 bp, 47 predicted proteins | sample 6712741 | NCBI WGS metagenome assembly WLWH01 (sample SAMN12718694, study PRJNA515312) | sponge metagenome | isolation source: marine sponge | host: Mycale hentscheli | place: New Zealand: South Island, Marlborough, Capsize Point | collected 2003-05-01
CAACAGGTAACCCAACTATTGTTGCAAATGCATTAGTTGCTCTTACAGGATCAAGAGTTAATTTATCAATCGGTAATGCTGAAAGTAAAGTTAATATTACAGTTCCAGTTACTGGAAACAGAGCAAATGTATCTCTTGGTAATGTAACAACAACTGCAGCGGCAGTTGTTTTACCAGATGGATCACAAGCAAATATTGGTACAGGTAATGTCACTATTTCTGCTGATGCAAACTTCTCTGTTACTGGATCAAGAGCTAATTTAACAATTGGTAATGCAGTTACTAAAGCAAATGCAGTGGTTAGTGTTACAGGAAAACAATCTAATCTTGCAACAGGAACAGTAACAATCACTGCTGCAGCAACCGCTTTACCTGCAGGAACTCAATTAAATATTGGAACATCTACTGTTAACATTAAGAAATGGGATGGTATACTACCAGGAGTAGATCAAACTTGGACAAGGATACAAACCCCGTAAGGATATATTATGTTATTTGGATCAACTTCATTTTCAGCAGCACCTTTTTCAAGTCCTTACATACAGGATTTTACTGTAGCAGTAACAGGAAACAGATTAAATATTACAGTGGGTAATACTACTATTGCTTTACCTATAACGGTTCCTGTAACTGGTAATCAAATAAACCTTGCAACTAACCCCGTAAGTGTGATATCATGGAACCCAATACCACCAGGAGTAAATCAAGTTTGGGTCCCAATAGACCCAGATAATCCGTAGGAGAATTATGGCATCAAGTACATCAACAGATTTAAAACTAGAACTAATAACCACAGGGGAAAAATCAGGAACCTGGGGTACAATTACAAATACAAACTTACAAATTTTAGAACAAGCAGCTAGTGGTTACTTATCACTTGCAGTGGGTTCAGCAGACGTTGCTTTATCTTTAGCTAATCATGCAACAGCAAACGGTAAAAATTTATACTATAAATTAACAGGAACACTTACTGCGAATAGAACGGTGACTATGCCTGATGGCGCTGAAAGAGTTTTTATTGTAGAAGATGCAACAGCTAGATCATCATCTAATTATACATTAACAGTTAAAACAGTTTCAGGTACAGGACTTGCTTTACCAATAGGTTCGACTACAGTTTTATATTCTGATGGAACAAATATTACAGGTAAACTACAAACTAAAGGATACTATACACCTTCAGCTACTTATACCGCAGTTAATGGTGATCAAATTTTAGTAAACACTTCAGGGTCAGGTATTGGTACACCTGTTACTATTAACTTACCCGCTTCACCTGCAATCGGTAATGAAGTTCATTTTATAGATTCAGGTAATAACTTTGCATCAAACAATTTAACAATTGGTAGAAACAGTTCTAATATTTTAGGTGGCGCTTCTGATTTAGTAGTAAGTGTTAATGGTTCTGCATTTACTTTAGTCTATGTTAATGCAACTAGAGGCTGGATCTACAAAGATAAAATATAGGAGCATGGATCATGGCTCTAATTGATTTTAAAGTCTTACCAGGAATTGATAAACAAGATACTGAATCTGGTGCAGAAAACAGATGGGTAGATTGTGACAATGTTAGATTTAGATATGGACTGCCAGAGAAAGTAGGTGGTTGGTCATCACTTGTCACAGATACTATTGTAGGTGTTGCAAGAAGACAGTTTGCATTTGTAGACTTAGATGGAAACAGATACATTGCAATTGGAACAGATAAATTTTTACTTATATATTTTGAAGGTCAGCTATATGATATCACACCTTTAGCAACTACTCTATCTTCTTGTACAATTGCAACTACAGATGCTTCACCTATTTGTTCTATAACAAAAGCAGATCATGGTTTAGCTGCAGGAGATATTGTATTATTAGATAATGTAACTTTACCAGGAGGAACTGGTTATGCTGATTCAGATTTTGAAGATAAATTATTTCAAGTAACAAGTGTTACAAGCACAAGTGTATTTACAATCACACAATCAAGTAATGCAACTGCAACCGTTTCAACGGGTGGTAGTTTAGAAGTTAAACCTTATGAGACTGTTGGTCCTGCAGAACAATCTTATGGTTATGGTTGGGGTATTGATACTTGGGGATCAGGTAATTGGGGAGAAGCAGCTTCTGCATCTGACGTATCACTTGAACCAGGTTTGTGGTCATTAAGTAATTTTGGTCAAGTATTAATTGCAACGATTGCAAATGGTAAAACATTTACTTGGGATGCAGGTATCGCTGCAAGATTAACAACAAGAGCCTCTACTACTACATCAGGATTTGAGACTACAAGCAATCCAACTGCAACAAGAGTTACATTAGTTTCACCTACAACACGTCACTTAATTCACCTTGGAACTGAAACAACTATTGGAACACCAAGTACTCAAGATGATATGTTTATAAGATTCTCGGATCAAGAAAACATAAATCTATATACACCAACAGCAACCAATACTGCTGGTACACAAAGATTGCAAGACGGAACACGGATCATGGGTTCTTTAAAAGCAAAAGAAACAATTCTTGTTTGGACAGATAATGCTTTGTATGCAATGAAATTTATTGGTGCACCTTTTACATTTGGATTCGAGCAAGTTGGTACTAACTGTGGATTGATTGGTAAAAATGCAGCTGTTGAAATAGACGGAACTGCGTTTTGGATGTCTAATAACGGTTTCTTTATGTTTGATGGTACAGTTAAATCTCTACCTTGTTCTGTTGAAGATTATGTTTATGATCAAGCAGATACTACAAAAGGTCAACAAGTCTATGCAGGTTTAAATAATTTATATACTGAAGTTGTTTGGTATTACCCATCAACAAACTCTGATTATAATGATCAATACGTTGTATTTAATTATGGAGAACCTATGAAAGGTGGTGTTTGGTATATTGGAACAGAATCAAGAACTTCATGGATTGATTCAACTGTTTATCCAAATCCTTCAGCAACTAAATTTAATGACTCAGCCACAGGTACTTTTCCAGTTATTATTGGTGAATCAGGTTTAGGTCAAACTACTTTATTTGAACATGAAGTTGGAACCGATCAAGTAAATCCTAATGGTACTACAACCACTGTTACATCATTTGTAAAATCATACGACTTTGATTTACAAAAAACAGATTCTTCAGGAATAAGAGTTGGTGGAGATATATTTTTAGCTATGAGAAGATTTGTACCAGATTTCAAAGACCTTCAAGGTAATGCTAAAGTAACACTTGGTGTTAAACGTTATCCCCAACAATCAGAAACAACAACATCTTTAAGTCCATTTACAGTTAACTCATCTACTAATAAAAAAGACACTAGGGCCAGAGGAAGATTTGTTAACATTAAAATAGAAAATACTGATGTCAGTGAGTCTTGGCGTTTTGGAACTTTAAGAATAGATATTCAACCAGATGGACGTAGATAATGGCTAAAATAGTTGTAAGATTACCTGAACCTAAAGAAGAGTATGATGTATCAAATCAAAAACAAGTTCATAGAGCAATTGCGTTAATTGTAGAACAATTAAACTCTACATACTTACAGGATTTAAAAGAAGACAATGAACGTTATACATGGTTCAAAGGTGGTAGTGGAGGTGACTGTTAATGAGTTGTAATAATGTCAATATTGAAAACTTTCAATTAGGTGTTGCTAGTGGAGATTTATCTCCTAGCTATAAACAGATTTATAAATTTGGACAAAATGCAGTTGTTGGAAATAGCATGGAAACTATTTGGCAACAAGGAGGACTTTACTCTTATCCACCAAGTGCATCTACTATGACTGTTTCTAGTTCTGATGTAAATGATACATCTGCTGGAACAGGTGCAAGAACCGTTTTAATTTCTGGATTAAATGGAGATTACAATGAAACCAGTGAAACCATAACTTTAAATGGTCAAACAGCAGTTACTACTGTTAATAGTTATATTAGAATGAACAGAGCTTTAGTTCTAACATCAGGATCAGGAGGAGTAAATGCTGGAATTATTTATGTAGGAACAGGGACTGTTACATCAGGAGTGCCTGCAAATATTTATACAACAATTAATGGAGATGGTAGTAATCAAACATTACAGGCATTTTGGACAGTGCCCGCTGGTTACACTGCTTATATTTATCAAACAAATATCTCAACAGGAAATAGTTCTAATACTCCTGCTGTTTTAAAAACTGTATTAATAGCAAGACCTTTTAATGGAGTATTTAACACAAAAGAAGTAATCGTATTAACAGATGGAAATCATTTACAAAATTATAGTTTTCCAATTAAATTAACTGAGAAAAGTGATATTGAATTTAGAGCAGAATCAAGTTCGGGATCTGTAGATTTTAATGTTTCTGCGTCTTTAAATATAATGTATAAACAAAACTAATGGCAAACGTATATAAAAACGCATTTTATGCACCAACAGGAACTACCGCTGAGACAGTATATACTTGTCCAACGGAGGCTAGAGCTATATTTCAAACTATTCAAATAACAAATACAAGTGGAAGTAAAGTAGTACAAGCGTATATTTATGACCATTCTTCTAGTACACAGTTTTTAATAGCTTATGCAGACATTACAGGACCTACTATCTGCAACCTATTAAAAGGGTCTGTAGTATTAGAAGAATCAGATGAATTGAGAATTGCAACTTCTGTAACATCTGGTATAAGTGGAACAACAGCTTTACTAGAAGTTAGTAGAGTATATATAGCTGATAGTGGTGTTTCACCAGGACCAGGAGGAGGAGGATAATATGGCATTTAAAGAAGAAGCAGAAGTAGCATATACAATAATCAATGGTAAAAAAGTACCAGTGGTTAAATGTGAAACAGAAGTAGTATTAAGAAATACACAAACTAATTATGAGTACAACTCAGATAAAGAAGCAGAAGATGATATTGCTAACCCTGAAACAGATACTCAACAAGAACACATAACAAGATCATTAAAAATTAAAGTAGCAGCAATGCCACCACTAGGAGCAGGTTCAGAATAATGGCTATTCCACTAAGTTTATATGATCAAATGGTTTATGATGCGGGGTACCAATACATACCTCAAAGTCAATACTTACTAACACCATTTAAAATACCTACTGAATTAGATGAAGACGAAGTTAAAACACCTGTAACACCTGTAACACCTACAGGTATATCTACTTTATATTCACCTCAAGGGAGAGGTAGTGATAATGCCTTACAAGTTGGTGATATAAACTTTGATGATTTTAATAAAGCTGGTATCGAATCTTATCAAAGAAGACAACCCACACCTTTAATAGATGATTTGTACCAAAGTAAAATAGATGAAACTTTTTTTGGTTTTCCAAGTTATAGAGAACAAGAACTAACTGGACCAGATATGGGTGAATACATTGCATCAGGTACAGATATTCCTTTAGAATTAACTACAGCAGGTAAATTACAATCTGCATTAGGAAAGTTTGGTAAAGGTATAACAGGTTTAATTAGTAAGGCTGGTGGAATAGGTCCTGTTAGTATGGCACTTGGAGCTATGGATAAATTTGATACCTTATCTGAACTTGATCAACAATTTATAAATCAAAGTATGGGCTATAGAGGTCCAACAGTATTTGGTGAAAATACTGGAGGAGGATATGTAGATCCTTTTGGAGTAAATGTTAGATCTGCATTTGGTAACTATGCAGGAAAAGTTAGAGATGATTTTTCAAGTCTTACAGATAGTTTAACAGGAAGATTATCAGATAAATATGGTGCAGAGTTTGATGAAGAATTAGGAGAATATATTGGTAAAAATGCAGAATTAGCAAATAAAAGAACTGAACTCATGAGAAAAAAACTTGGTTTTAGAAAAAAACAAATAAACCAACAAAAGTTTGATAAAAAAATTGCAGATTTAGCAATAAAAAAACAAAGAGATTTAGAGCTTGCGGCTAAAAGAAAAAGAGATATGCAAGCAAAAATTGCTGCTGAAGAAGCACAAAGAATAAAAGATCAAATAGCGGCTGCCGCTAAAGCAAAATCTAGAGCTGCAGCTAGAGCTGCAATTAAAAAACAAGGACAAGCAAGCTATAATCCTAATATACACGGACGAACTAATTATGGACGAGATAGTGGAGGTAACCAATCTTTTGATTCAGGACAAGGGTTTGGTATTGGTTCAAGCGGCGGTCCAGTAAGTAATAGAACTGGTAGAGGAAGAACAGGATATGTAAATGGTGGTATAGTAGATATGCTTATCCTTGATTTATTAAACAAAAACAAATAGAATATAATATTATGGCAATTTCAAGAATGCAAGAACCTAGACAACTCTACAATAATGGTGGGATTATTACTTTAGATGAAGCTAAAAGGATGGCTCCTCCAGGAGAATCTTTAGCATATATTAATCCAGAAGAAGCTGCACTTTTAAAATCATTAGGTGGAGCAGGTGAGGATGTTAATGGAACAGGAATTAAATCATATTTTATTAAAAAATTTTTTAAAAAAGCAGCTAAAGCTGTAAAAAAAGTTGCTAAATCTCCGATAGGTAAAGCTGCCTTATTAGCAGGTGGTATAGGTTTATTAGGAGGTGCTGGACCTTTTGCTGGATTAAAAACTTCATCACTAGGTAAATTTCTTATGGGAGCTAAGGGGCCTCCAGGTCTTTCAAAAACAGGTATACTACAAAAATTATTTCTTAAAAATCCTGGTAAAGGTTTTTCTTTAGGTAATTTATTAGGTAAAGGATTAAGCAATAAAGGACTTGCAATAGGTATAGGAGGTCTTTCAGGATTAGCTGGATTAATGGCGGCAAAAGAACAAGAAGAAGATTTTGATATTTCAGATATTGATAGAGGTGAAGGTTTAGATATATCAGATATTGTTAGACGTGCGAGAATGAATGATCCTGAATTTAGATTTTTACCAGGAGCAGATTATACTTCTGCTTACGCAGAAGGTGGTGAAGTAGGTGGAAAAAAAATGATGGTTGATAGATTAGAAGTAGAAGTTATGCCAGATGAATCTGAAGAAAGAGCTATACTAGATGCAATGATGAATGACATTGATGAAGTAATGCCCGAAGATAGAAAAAGAGAATTTTATAAATTATTAATACCTCAACTTAGAAAATCAGGTGAAATGTCTGATTCAGAATATAAAGGATTAATGGGTGAATTATTTGGTGAAGGTAGGGCTGAAGGAGGGATCATGAAAGCAAAACGTGGATTAGTAGATGAACCAGGAAGTTATGCTGGAAAAAAATTAAAAGATGTAGATAAAATGAGTAGAAGAACATTAGTTAAAAATTTAAATTCTTTGGAACTTCCTGAAACAAATGCATCAGAATTTGATGATGATAATATTAGACAGATTTTAATAGACTTTGCACCTGATATATTTAAAGGTTCTTGGGGATCTAATAGTTATGCTAAGGGTGGTGAAGTAGCTGATGGAGTAATCATGAACCTTGGAGGCAATGAAATGGACCTTAGAGGTGGTGGTTTTGTACCATTAGGAGCCAAAGAAAAAGCAGACGATGTGCCAGCAAGACTATCTAAAAATGAGTTCGTAATGACCGCTGATGCAGTTAGAGCAGCAGGTGGAGGAAGTGTTGATAAAGGCGCAGATAAGATGTATAAGATGATGAAGAGTTTGGAGGCTCAAGTATAATGGCAATAACAGAAACTAGAAGTTTACCCGCACAATTTATAGAAGATCTTGGAAAAGATTATGCAAAACAATTAACAGCAACTACAAGTGTTGGTATTGATACTTCTAAGTTTGCACCAACAGTTGCAGGGCAAGATCCATTACAAAAGCAAGCAGCAGCGTTAGCAGGCTCTGGTGTTGGAGCTTTTCAACCTTATTTACAGGCAGCAGAAGCTGCAACAGGTCCACAAGCTTATCAAGCTTATATGTCACCATATCAATCACAAGTTATTGATACAACTTTATCAGAGTTTGATAGACAAAAAGCCATGCAAGAACAATCAATTTCAGATCAAGCAATTGCTGCTGGAGCTTTTGGAGGCGGTAGAGAAGGTGTACAAAGAGCAGAGTTTGGTGCACAATCTGCAAGAGATAGAGCTGCATTACAAGCACAATTACTACAACAAGGTTTTGGACAAGCGCAACAAGCGGCTCAAAATCAATATCAACAACAAGTTGGACTAGCAGGTTTATTACCACAATTACAAAGAGCAGATATTTCAACATTAGGTCAAGTAGGTGCAGCGCAACAAGCACAAGAACAAGCTGTACTTGATGCAGAAAGACAAGCTACAAGAACAGCGGCTTATGAACCTCTTGAACGATTAGGATTTTTTGGTCAAGGTGTAACAGGATTAATGGGTGGATATCCAGCACAGTATCAATTTTCACAAACACCACCAGCATCGCCACTACAAACTGCACTAGGATTTGGTACAGGCCTTGCAGGAATATTTGGAGCATTAAAATAACATGATGGATCGTATTTTAAAACGACCTATGTTTAAAATGGGTGGTCGAAGCGATGATGGTATTATGTCTGTTAGACGTGGGTATGCTGAAGGAGATCAAGTCAAAGAACCAGGATATTTTGATAAATCAGGTTTAGGAATGTTATTAAAAGGCATAGGAAATGAAGCTAGAAAAGCTGGAGCTGGAGTATATGATCTAGGTGGGGTTCCTTTAAATGCAGCATCAAGATTTTTTTTGGGTGAAAATCCTGGATTTTCTGGAGCTAGATTTTTTGGTCTAGGTGAAGAAGGTATAGATCCAAATAAGGCTATGTTTTTAGGAATGAAAACAGATGCTACACCAAGTGAAATGTTTGGTGGTAAATCTTTAGATCTAGGGGGTTCTGCTCAAGCAGAGGAAGTTTCTAATGTAGAAACAGGTGGCGCTGAAGAAACTGGTACGGACAATAGCACAGGAACATCTGGTAGGACTCAAGAGTTATCGGACAATGATCTTAAAACAATGTATGAAGATTTACTTCCATTATTTAAATCAGAACTATCTGCAGATGAAGATGAATTAAAAAGACAGAAGTATTTAGAGCTAGCTAAGTTTGGTGCAAACATATTAGCACAACCTGGTGGTGATTTAGTTGGTGCTATTGGTAAGGCTGGTGCTCCAAGTCTAGAAGGTTTAACAAGAATTGCAGAAACTAAAAGAAGAGCTAATCAATCAGCTAAAGCTATGGCATTAGAGGCTGCATTAAAACAAGCAGATCCTGGTACAATTATGAAACAGGTTAGAGATATTATGAGATTAGATGATAGTTTAACTAAAAAAGAAGCTTTAGCAAAAGTGTTATCAACTGGTTCGGCTACGAAAGAAGCAACTGCTCAAGGTAGAATAGATGATTACTCAACAGATTTATTAGAGAGCGATTATGTAAAAGACAAAAAAGCAGCTAAAGCGGCAGCCGAAGCAATTGAAGAATCTGGCTTAGGTATAGGTAGATTTAATAAACTTCCTGAGTCACAAGATGATTTAGAAGTAGGAGAATACTACATTAAAAAAGATGGATCAGTAAGAAGATTTGATGGAGAAAAATTATTAACTCCGTCTGACGAAGGTTTTAAATAAAATAAGGAGCTTTAATGGCTGAAAGTTTAGAATCTGTCTTTGACTCAAAAACAGAAAAGAAAAAAGAACAAGACGTAGGATTTTTTGAATCTGCATTAGCAGGTGTTGCTACAGGTTTATGGAATATACCAAAAGGTTTTGTATCATTAGGTGCAGAATTATATGATCTAGCAGCAGATACCAATACAGCTAAAGATGTTGAACAATGGTTCGATGATGTCAATCCATTTGATGATGAAGCTGAAGCTAGGACAATTGGGAAAATTACACAAGCAATAACACAAGTAGCACCTCTTGCAATTAAAGGAGCACAACTTGGAACACGAGCAGCGCTAATTGCAAAGAGAGCTTTAGATGCAAAAAAAGCTGGTAAGTATTTAAGTTTAGCAAAAGTTGGATCTAAGATAATGGGTCCTACTACAGGAGCTATTGTTGGTTCAGGTGTTGGTGAAGCTATTGTTGCTGATGAAGATATTGGAACCTTTGCTGATATTGCTAGAGGTACTTCATTAGAACCTTTTGCAATTACCATGATGGATAAAGAAACCAAAGAAGGTAGATCAGAAGCATTTAGAAAATTAAAAAATAGATTAAAATTTGGAACTGAAGGTGCAATATTTAATCTTGCATTAGTAGGTGCTGGTAAGGGTATACAACAATTGAGAAAACCTGTTGAAACAGGATTACTTGAGTATGCAGAAAGTCCACTAAAAAGAAGACTACAAAAATATGGATTGTTTGGATTAAAGCCAGAAGGAACTGGAACTAAATATACATTTGAAGCAAGACGTTTTGGTTTAGATAATATTAAAGCTGCTGAATTTGCAGCTAGTAAATCAGTTCAAGAATTAGATACATCTATTAAAGAACTAGGGGACGTGGTTAAAAATCAATACTACACTGCACCCAAAGGATTAAAAGAATCAGTAAGTTCACAAGAAAAATTTTTAACAGACTTGTATGATGTACTACGACCCATGGACAATGGATCAGAGTCTTTATTAACAGCCACTAGAAGAGAAGGTGGTAAAGATATTATAAAAAATCAAATAGATGATGTTATTGCATTTAAAAATATTAATGATGGTATTAAGGAAGTAACTGATCAAACAATTAAACTAGGTGATGACAGAGCTAAAAATTTAATTCCTGAAGCACAATTTACAGAACGAAGTCAAGCTTTGTTAAAACAATCTAATATATTAAATAAACAATTAGATGATCTAACTAAAAAAAGACCTAATATAGAACAGTTAGTTAAGAAAACAGAAAAAGGTTTTTTTAAACAAAAAGATTATAGTAATACAAAACAGTTTAATAATATACTGGATAAGATTCGAAAAGCTGGTGGTAACACAGAAAAATTAGAAAACGCTGTAAAGAATTTTAGATTATCTGTTGATAACATGTCAGTGAGACTTCTTCAAAGAAGAATGCCGTCTGATATTGCTGATGGTATAAAAGAAAATTTAGGTAAATATTTAAACTCTCAATACAGGCAATTTGAATCATCTGGTCCTTTAATGAAATATAAACCAACAGAATCTCAAATTACTACAGCAATTGAATCTGTTAAAGCAAATAAGATAAAAGGATATCAAGAATTAAATAAAACAACACCTACAAAAGAAGTTCTTGAAAAATTAAATCAAGAAGCAACAGATGAGGTCAATCAATTTTTAAAAACTAAATCAGTAGACGAAGTAGATATTTTAAATTTAAAAAATGAAACAGGAGATGTTTTAAACAAAGCTACAAAAGCAGAAGTTGATTCTGTTGTTATTAAAGATTCAGTTTTAAAGAATAAAGTATTGTTACCATGGCAAGAAGAACTTGCTGGATTAATTAAAGATCCATCATATAGTTTTTATACAACGGTTAGTAAACAAGGACACTTGAACTATACTTTAAAATATTTAGATGATATTGCAAAAACAGGATCGCAAGGACCAAACAAATTTATATTTGGTGCAGATGAATTATCACAAGCACAAAAAGCAGATCCATTAAAATTTAAATATATAGAGCCAGGTTCATCAACAAAAGGTCTATCACCATTAGAGGGTAAATATATTAGAACACCTTTTTATGATTCAATATTTGATACAACTAGTAACTGGTTAAATAGAAGTGGTGTTGGTACATTTTATAAATATGCAGTGCTTGCACCAAAGGCTGCTTCACAAATTGCAAAAACAATTTTATCACCAATAACACACGTTAGAAATTTTATTAGTGCTGGAGCTTTTGTGTCTGCTAATGGTGCATTTTTTCCAACTTATGGCGATGTCCAAACATTACTACCTAAATCTCTAGGTGGACAAGGTGTATTTAAACAATCTTATGACTTAACAGGAAAAAGAATATTAGGAACAATGACTAAAGCAGACGATGCTTTGTATGAAAGACTATTAAAAGTGGGTGTTGTAGATAGTCAGGTTCAAGTAGGTGAAGCAAAAAGACTTTTAAAAGATGTATTAAATAATCCAGGTGCTGCTGATTCAAAAGTATACACTGATCTTACCAATAATTTAAAAGATAAATTGTTAAAATTTTATGGAAAAACTCAAGATGCCTATGTTGCAGAAGATGATTTTTGGAAAATTATAAACTGGAACTTAGAAAGAAATCGTTATTCTAAACTAGCAGAAACTTTGAATGTTAATAAAGGTAACTATAAAAAAGTTTTAGCAGAAGAATCTACAAGAGGTAAATACTTTAGAAAATTAGTGCAAAGAGATGAATATGCTGCAGAAAGTTTTGATAATTTTTTAGATGAAGTAGCAGGAAGCCTAACTAGAAATAGAGTTCCTAACTATGGTTATGTTGGAAGAACTGCAAAAGCTTTAAGACAATCGCCATTTGGAAACTTTATAGCTTTTCCATTAGAAATACTAAGAACAGGTAACAATATATTTACAGGTGCTATTGATGATATAACTGCAGGTATTGGTAAAGGAACATTTGCAAGTCCAGAAATACCTGAGTTAATGCAACTTGGTTTAAAAAGATTAACTAGTTTTGGAATGACTGTGGGTGGTGTTCCTTATGCATTAGCAGAAACATTTAAGGCTAAGAATGATGTAACCGATGAAGAGATGAATGCTCTTAGAAGAATGGTTCCTGAATGGTCTAAAAACTCTACATTACTTCCAACAGGTAGAAATGAAAAAGGATATTTAAAATATGTAGACTTTAGTTATTCAAATGCATACGATACTTTAACCAGACCTTTTAGATCAGTGATGGGTGCATTAACTCAAGGAGATGTAACTGAAGAATCTTTAAAACAATCTTTAGCAAAAGGTATGTCCGATAGTTTATATGAACTAATGGAACCATTTGCTTCAGAGTCTATTTATACAGAAGCATTGCTAGATTCTACTATTAGAAGAGGTATCGGTAGAGGAGGTAGAAGAGTTTGGTCTGAAGAAGATGACTTCGGGGTAAAAGCAGTTAAAGGAATTGGACATATTGCTAAGTCACTTGCACCTGGATCTATATCTCAATTTAAAAGATTAGAAAGAGCATCAAGAGGATTGGCAGATAAAAAATATGGACAAACGTTTAACTTACAAGATGAGCTTCCAGGACTAGCTGGATTTAGAAGTATTCAATCAGATCCTGAAAGATCTTTACAATATATGACTACTAGATTTGGATCTAAACTTAAAAAAGATGATAATTTGTTTATTGCACCACTACTAAAAGGTGGAAGAGTTAGTCCACAAGATATTATTAATTCTTATAAATATTCGGAGTCTAGAAGATTTGCTACATTAAAAGAAATGTATCAAGACATTGAAGCAGCTAGAACTTTAGGTATGACTAATTCTAAAATAAGAAGAGAACTTCAAAAAAGAAAAGGTATTAAAAAAACTGTAATCAATGATTTATTAAGAGGAGTATACACTCCTAAACAACCTAGTAATTTCTTTCAGGAAAGAATGAGAAAAATAAATAGAGATTTAAATGAAAAAGAAGGTATTGAAACAGAAAATCCATACATGATTGCTTCTCCATTTATAAGAAAAATTATAGCTGAAAATAGATCTATTAATTTATTAGAAGACAATCCTGTCTTTCCTAGTTTTGAAATACCAGAACCACAAATAACTGGACAAGAATCACGGATCACGACACCTAACTTAACATCACCAGCATCTGTTGATCCAGCTGTAGTACAGAGCCAAAATGTTAGCTCGACATTACCTGCCAATTTTGCTAGTCTACCTACTGCTCAACGAGCAAAAATAATAGAGGATTTTTTAAGATCATGATAAACAAAATTAAAAGTTTGGGCGGTGTGATAGGTCTATCCTATCGGGTTTCTATTGTAGCGGGGGTTACAATATAATGGCTAAAAGATCTGCATTACAGAAAATAGATGAGCATGAAAAGCTGTGTCGTATTATGCAGAAACAAACTTTTGAACAAATTAAAGAGATGAAAGATCGTGTTAAACGAATTGAATACATGATTATAGGTGGTATGGGATCACTTATCCTAGCCTTAATTATGAACTACATGAAATAAAAATGAACCTATCTCGTAATTTTTCTTTACAAGAATTAATTAAATCAGATACCGCTATACGTAAAGGTATCAATAATAATCCTAACTCAGGTCAAATAGAAAAACTAAAAGCACTTTGTGAAAATATTTTGCAACCTATTCGGGACCACTTCGGAAGAGTAAAGGTGACATCAGGATTTCGTAGTGAAGATTTATGTTTAGCCATAGGCAGCTCTAGAAATTCACAGCATGCCAAAGCTGAGGCCGCAGACTTCGAATGTGTTGGAGTTGATAATGCTGAGGTCGCTGATTGGATTAAACAGAACCTTGAAACAGATCAGCTCATCCTCGAGTTCTATACTCCAGGTGAACCTAACTCAGGGTGGATACATTGTAGTTGGATTCCAGAAGGAAGACGTGAGCAGTTTATGCACGCATACAAATCAGAAGGTAAAACAAAATACAAACCTATAATTGGTAAAGCAAAAGACCTAGTTTAGTGTGGTAGTTGTTAGTTTAACAGCCAATGTTAAGATAATTAGGGATTCGAGAAGCTGAACTAACATCGCTCGTTAAAGCAGGATACTACCACTTACCCCATGGACTTTTCTCTATCCCATTCGTAAAAACCTATATCCAATCTCTTAATTCTTCACCCATAACTTCAGATGCAATATTAATTTTTTTACGTAAAGCTTTCACTATTTTTTCATCTACAGTTTTTTCTGAAATTAAATCAACATATGTTACAGATTTTTTCTGTCCAATTCTATGTGCTCTATCTTCAGATTGTAAACGTTTCTCAAGATCATAACCGTTTGAATAATATACAACAGTATTTGCTTGAGTTAGTGTAATACCATAACCCCCTGTTTGCGGAGTACCAACAAAGAATCTACAATTAGGGTCTTGTTGAAATTTTTTTATGTTGGGTTGTCTATCTTCTTGTGGAGTCAGTCCATAATAATCAACCACAGATCCTTCACCATATTCTTTTTCAATAGCTTTTTTAATTTCAGACATATCTTTTTGATAGTTAGCCCATATAATAGCTTTACCCTCTACTTCTTCTAAGACATTCATCAGTTCATTGATTCTATTACTTTTTATATTTTGAGTGCTACCATCATCAGCAGTAAAGTGACCACAAGTAATTTGATGCAGTCTCATTAATTGAGTTAGAACTGTAACTGTAGTTGTCTGCTTACCATTTAATATAGCAAGAGCCATGGTCTTCATCTGTTGATATAATTTAGTTTGTTCTTCTGTAAGTGCTACATTTCTTTTAACATAAATTTTATCTGGTAGATCTAAGCAATCTTCTTTTAATACACGGTAAGAAAAACCTTTCAGTTTATCCGATAGCTCACCAATATTTTTAAAGAAGTTTACAACTTGTATTGATCTACCTTTTGCATGAATAGTTTTCATTTCAGCATATCTATTTCTAAAAGCGTAGAAAGATGCAAAGTCCAATAACCATGGACTAAGAAATTCACATTGACTATATAAATCTAGTGGATTTTTTGTAATGGGAGAACCAGTCATAATTCTTCTATACTTTGCTAGCTTAGAAAGACTTAAAATATTTTTAGTTCTTTTTGCTGCAGAATTTTTTATAGTAGTAGATTCATCTACACCCATAATTGTATTGTGAGTTCTAAGAAACGAAGCTGCAAAGTCTGTGCCTTTTGATGTGCTCAATGCTTCAACATTCATAATTAAAATATGAAGTCTACTATCAGACTTTAATAATTCATCTAAACTTTCTTTTTGTTTTTTAGTAATGTTTGCTTGCCACATTACTGCCTTAGTTTCTATATGGTCTGGTAAGTGTGTTGGAATTTCTTGATTGTACCAAGTACCTATAACCCCTTTAGGTGCAACAATTAAAGCACCATCTATTTTACCTTTGTCATAAAGCATCGACATATTATCAATCAATACTTTTGTTTTACCAGTTCCCATTTCCATAAAATAAGCATAGCTTTCTTTATTCCATGATTTTTCTAACGCAGTTAATTGATGCGCGTATGGTTTAGTTTTAAATTTATAATTCATAATTTATTTTCTTCTTTCTAGTTGACATCTATATAAACATGTTTATATTGTTTGTCAATGTCAGAAAGAAAAGTTTATGTAATACAAGAAATACCAGGAAGCCAAGCAGGTAGTCCTAAAATAAATATTATGGGTGCAGCCTCTTATTCTTCGTCTGGTAAATTTAATTTTTTATTACCAGAATTTTCTCAAATGATTTTTTCTCCTGGTCCACTTATTTATAAGTTAAGACAAGGTTTAAAAAATTATACAGTAGATGATTATTTGTTACTAACAGGTGATCCTGCTATCATAGGTGTTGCATGTTCTATTGTATCTGATATTACAAACGGTAAATACAATGTATTGAAGTGGGATAAACAAGAAAGAAAATATTATCCTATTGAGATTAATCTATACGAGAAAGGAGAAATAGATGATTAACTTTGAACAAGACAAAACAGATATATTAGATAAGAGTGAAAATATAAAATCACTATCTAATGAAGTTCAAAAAATGGAATCTCTATCAAAAGAAATAGAGGACATGGAAGAGAACTTAAAGAAAAAGAAAAAAGATTTAGACGTTATATCAGGAGAGGTAATTCCTACCATGATGTCTGAGATGGGTTTATCTCAACTCAAACTAATGGATGGTTCTATGATTGACGTTAAGCCGTTCTACAATGCTACCATTACAGTAGCTAATAGAGAATCGGCTTTCAACTGGCTTCGACAAAATGGTCTGGGAGATATTATCAAAAATGAAGTGGTAGTGTCTTTTGGCCGTGGAGAAGACAACAAGGCAGCAGAATATGCTGAACTTGCAAAGGGTCAGGGTCTTCAACCTGCGCAGAAATTAAAGGTTGAACCCATGACTCTAAAAGCGTTGGTCCGTCAGCGTATTGAGGCAGGAGAAGAAATGCCTACGGAAATTTTCAGCATATTTGTTGGAAATAAAACTACAATCAAAAGGAAAAAATAATCATGACAAAAGAAACAAACCTTACGAAGAAGACAGAAGGTGCATTAGCTGCAAATATGTTTGAGGCTGATGCAAATGCAGGCACACATAACATGGAGCAAGATGATCTTGCCTTACCATTCTTAAAAGTTTTAGGACAACTATCTCCTGAAATTAATAAACAAAATGGAAAATATGTTCAAGGTGCAGAACCTGGAATGATTTTAAACTCTGTTACTAAAGAACTATTCGATGGTAGCAAAGGTATAAATGTGATTCCTTGTTTATATAAAAGAGAATATCTAGAATGGAAACCTAGAGAACTTGGAGGTGGTCTTGTTAGAATCTATTCAATAGATGATCCTATTGTAAGAACAACTAAAAGGGATGCAATGAATAGAGATGTATTACCAAATGGTAATTATCTAGAAAATACAGCAAGTCATTTTGTTGTAGCTGCAGGAGAAACTCCAACTACCGCATTGGTATCGATGACGAGAACTCAGTTAAAAGTAAGTAGAACTTGGAACTCTATGATGATGTCGATAAAAATGCAGGGTAAAAATGGTTTATTTACTCCACCAACATTTAGCCATATTTATCATTTAAAGTCAGTTCAAATGACAAATGATAAAGGAACTTGGTTTGGTTGGGACATAAGTAAAACTGGTCCTGTTACAGACTCTGGTGTTTATAATGTTGCTAAAGACTTTGCTGAGAAAATTGGTAAAGGCGAGGTTGAGATTAAACACGATAGTGATACTGAAACAACAGAGAAATCACCGTACTAAACAAAATCCTAGGTAGTGGGCGGTGAAGCGAGAGTGGAGCCGCCCATTAAAATATTATTATGGAAAAGTTTAAAAAGATATTCTCAGGATTAGAGCGAGCGTATGGAGTAACATACGTCGACAAGAAAGGTGCCGACGGTCAAAAGATCAAAGGTAAATCTTTCGTTCAAAGAGGGATGGTCACAGATAATATGTGGCAAGACCATTTAAACGGTGCTGAACCTAGCTTAGGTATCATACCGATTAATGAAGATAATACTTGTAGATGGGGTTGTGTTGATATCGATTCTTATGCAGGTTTTGATCATAAAAAATTAATAGATAAAATAAAAAGTTTAGACTTACCTCTTTTAGTATTTAGATCTAAGAGTGGAGGTGCACACGTATTTTGTTTTACAACAGTTCCTGTTGAAGCAAAACTAATGAGAGATAAGTTAGTATCGGTTAGTGCAGTGTTAGGTTATGGTGGATCGGAAGTATTTCCAAAACAAATAGAATTAAAATCCAAAGATGATACAGGAAACTTTTTAAATTTACCATACTTTAATGGGGATAAGACAACAAGGTATTGCTTCAATGATCAAGGTGAAGCTGTTACTTTAGAACGTTTTTATTTATTGCATGAATTATATAAACTTACTCCAGAACAATTAGAGACACTTATAATTAAAAGACCTGACTCTGAGTTTAGTGATGGTCCACCTTGTTTAGAATCATTAACACAGTCTGATATTAAAGATGGTAGAGATAGAATTATTTATCAATACATACAATATGCAAAGAGAAAATGGCCAGATAGTTGGCAGGCGAAGATCAATGCATTTAATTACAAATACTTTGAAAAACATCCTGAAGGACCTCTAGAAGATAGAATTGTTCAAGGTAAAATAAAATTTAACGACGGTAAAGATCTGGGTTTTAAATGTAATGAAGATCCAATGTGTAATCATTGTGATAAGAAATTATGTAGAACCAGGAAGTATGGTATCGGAGGCGATGCAGTATTTCCAATACTATCTGATCTACAAAAAGTTGAATTAGATGAACCTTATTATTGGGTCAATGTAGATGGAGACAGAGTGAAGCTAGATAATATTGATTGTTTAATGGAACAAAGATTATTTAGAAGAACCGTTGTTAAACAAATTAATAAGAAACCACCACGGATCACGGTCAAAGAGTTTGAAAAGTATACTGATATGTTGCTTCAAGGTATTGAGATCATCAAAGCACCAGAAGGATCTTCAATAGTGGATCAATTAAAAGAACATTTAGAAGAATTCTGTACCAATAGAACTGCTGCAGAAACTACTAAGAAAGATATTTTAAATGGGAATGTCTACACAGAAGAAGGTAAACATAAATTTATATTTCATAAATTTTATCATGGACATTTACTTAGAAAGAAATGGCCAGAGAAACCACAGGTCACACAACAAATGCTAAAAGAATATTGTAATTGTAGTGATGATCGAATTGTAATCGGTAAAAAAAGACCAACAATCATGGTAGTAGATGCATTTGAGAAACCAGATAAAACTCATACACCTAAGACCTTAAAAGAAAAGGATCCTTATTAATGAAGACGATTGTATTCGGACCGCCAGGTACAGGGAAAACACATACATTACTAGAAAAAGTAGATGAATATTTAAAGACAACCAACCCAGATCGAATTGGTTACTTTGCTTTTACAAAGAAAGCTGCGAATGAGGCTAAAGAAAGAGCAATGAAAAAGTTTAATTTAGAAGAAGATGATCTTCCATATTTTAGAACACTACATTCACTAGCTTTTAAATCATTAGGTTTAAAAAAGAATCAAGTAATGCAGAAAAGACATTACGAAGATCTGGGAAGAAAAGAACATTTGTTTCTAGACTATAATGATTATGATGAAGAAGAGACTGGATTGTTCTCAACTAAAAGTGATTATCTTAGAATAATTAATCTAGCTAAACTTAGAAACATTACAATTGATGAGCAGTATAATTTAAAAGAACATAATCAAGATGTTGAATACTCAACACTAATTCATTTAAGTAAACAACTTATACAATATAAAAAAGATTATAATCTTATCGACTACAACGATATGATTTTAAATTTTATCAAAGAAGAAAAGTCACCAAATTTTGATGTTGTATTTATAGATGAAGCTCAAGATTTATCTCTAATGCAATGGGATATGGTTAAACATATTACAGATAAAACAGTTGATTCATTTATTGCAGGAGATGATGACCAAGCTGTATTTAGATGGGCTGGTGCAGATGTTGATTCATTTATTGCACAAAAAGGAAAAGTAATAGAACTAAAAGAATCTAGAAGAGTTCCAAGAAAAATACATGAACTAGCTAACTCAATTATTGGTAGGGTTAATAAAAGAATAGAGAAGAACTGGAATCCTAAACAACATGAAGGAAAACTTAGTTCTTACGACAACTTTGAAGATGTGGATATGTCCAAAGGTAAATGGTTGGTATTAACTAGAACACGATCAATGTTGGATGCACTAGAAGAAATATTAAGAGACAAAGGTTTTTATTATGAAAATAGGTTCAAGAAACTTTATGAAAAAGATATTCAAGAAGCTGCAACTAACTGGGAATATTTAATCAAAGGACAGATGCTTGATTCAAAACAAATAGAAAATATCTCAAAGTACATCAGTAAAGAAAAATGGAACAAGGATAAATTAAAATCTATGGTTAAGAATACTGTTTATAGTTTAGAACAATTACAAAAAGACTATGGACTTCAAACTAATGAAATTTGGTATGAAGCTTTTGATCAAGCAGGAGATAAAAGAATTAATTATATAAGACGTATGAAACGTAATGGAGAGATGTTGAATCAAGAACCACGGATCAAACTGTCAACCATTCACAGTGCAAAAGGTGGTGAAGAAGACAATGTAGTCTTACTAACTGATCTTACATACAACACAAAAAAATCATACGACAAAAACCAAGATGATGAAACAAGATTATTTTATGTAGGTGCAACACGAACAAAGGAACACTTACACATTATAAGACCAAAAGATGATAGCAAATGTTACCCAATGGAGGAAATTATATGACGAACAAAGGTGTATTTGATAATGCATTTCCACAAGATAAGCAGATAGGCGGGAGTCATTACAAAGACTTTCATATTCAACCCTATGAATTTATATCGAAGAACGATCTCTCGTTTTTTCAAGGCAACGTAATTAAATACGTTTGCAGATATAAAAACAAAGCAGGAATACAAGATCTAGAAAAGATCAAACATTATTGTGATTTAGAAATATTAAAAATGAAGGATACAAAATGAGCGTAGAAAAGAATTGGTCCTTACATTACAGAAAAATTTATGAGCCACAGATTAAAAGATTAACGGAGAGATATAATAAAATATATGATGAGAATAAAAAAATGAAGGAAAGACTAGAAAAATATGAAAGTCGTAGAATGATTGGATACTATAACAAAAAGGATTAATAATGAGTTGGCAAGAGTTTAGAGCAAGAGCAAAAATAATAGAAGAAAACTTCGCAAAGAATTTAACAAACCCTAGATGGGCAAATGATTATCAAGACATGCACGAACATTGGGATGTGGAAGGTACATTAGATGGTAAGCTTTTAAAGTTTGATGTTAAAGGTATGAAAAAAGTAAATCGTTGGGATAATAAAAAACAAGATGACATTGCTTGGGTTGAAGGAACTAATGTTAGAGGTAAACCTGGTTGGGTAAAAGGTAAGGCAGATTATATTGTATTTGAGAGACCAGACTATTGGTTAATCGTTGGTAGAGAAGATCTATTTAAATTTACATGGAGTAAATTAGAAGAGAATAATTTTAGAAAAGGTAAAAACATTTATGAAGTCTATCAAAGAGAAGGTCGACTTGATAAAATTACTATGGTTCCATTTAAAGATATTGAACAACTAACTAATGTAAAAAGGATAAATAAAAATGCAGAAAATAATATTTAAACCACAAACAGAATGGTTACCACCTGAAGAATTTCCAGATCTATCTAAACACGATGAGATTGCAATTGACTTAGAAACTAAAGATCCTGAACTAACTAAGATGGGATCAGGAGCAATCATTGGTAAAGGAGAAGTAGTTGGTATAGCAGTTGCTGTTGAAGGATGGTGTGGATATTATCCTATTGCTCATGGCGGTGGTGGAAACATGGACAAAGCTATGGTTCTTAAATGGTTTCAAGATGTTTTAAATACTAAGGCTTGTAAAATATTTCACAATGCAATGTATGATGTTTGTTGGATTAGGTCTATGGGTTTAAATATTAATGGTGCCATTATAGATACTATGATTGCATCTGCCTTGTGTGATGAAAACCAATTTCGTTTTGATTTAAATACTTGTGCTAAAAGATATGTGGGTACAGGAAAAGATGAAGCAGCTTTATACGCAGCAGCAAAAGAATGGGGAATTGATCCTAAAGGTGAGATGTATAAATTACCTGCAATGTATGTAGGACAATATGCAGAAAAAGATGCAGCTATTACATTACAACTATGGCAATATTTAAAAACAGAAATAACTAATCAAGATATACAATCTATTTTTGATATGGAAACAGAACTATTTCCTTGCCTCGTTGATATGCGTTTTTTAGGGGTTCGTGTAGATACAGAAGGAGCCCACTTACTAAAGAAAAAATTAGTTGGAGAAGAAGAGTTAGCATTATTAGCAGTGAAAAAAGAAACAGGAATAGAACCTCAAATATGGGCAGCAAGATCAATTGCCAAAGTTTTTGAGAAACTAAAATTACCTTATGATGTAACTGAGAAAACATCTGCTCCTTCTTTTACTAAAAATTTTTTACAAAACCATCCCCATCCAGTGGTTCAAAAGATTGCAAGAGCCAGAGAAATAAACAAGGCTCACACAACTTTTATTGATACCATACTAAAACATTCTCATAAAGGTAGAATCCACGCTGAGATTAATCAACTTCGTGGAGATAATGGCGGAACTGTTACAGGTAGATTTAGTTATTCAAACCCTAATTTACAGCAAATACCTGCTAGAAATAAGGAACTTGGACCTATGATTAGGTCATTATTTATACCTGAGAAAGGCCATACATGGGGTGTATTTGACTATTCTCAGCAAGAGCCTAGGTTGGTAGTACATTATGCAGGATTACAGAACCTATACGGCGTTGATGATGTATTAGATTCCTATAATAATGATCCTGATACAGACTTCCATACAATCGTTGCAGATATGGCTAATATACCAAGATCTCAGGCTAAAACTATTAACCTAGGACTATTTTATGGTATGGGTAAAAATAAACTACAGGCTGAGTTAGGAGTAGACAAAGAAACTTCTGATGGTTTGTTTAAACAGTACCATGACCGAGTTCCTTTTGTTAAACAACTAATGGATAATGTAATGCAAAGAGCACAGCAACGTGGTCAAATAAGAACTTTACTTGGAAGATTATGTAGGTTTCATCTATGGGAGCCGAATATGTTTGGAATGCATAAAGCAATGACACATGATGCAGCGCTCTTGGAACACGGACCAGGGATTAGAAGAGCTTATACTTACAAAGCCTTAAATAAATTAATTCAAGGATCAGCGGCTGACATGACTAAAAAAGCAATGATTGAGTTATATAAAGAGGGTATCATACCACATATACAAGTGCATGACGAACTTGATATATCTATAGAGTCTCCAGAACATGCAAATAAAATAAAAGAAATTATGGAGCACGCAGTTGAATTACAGGTACCAAACAAAGTGGACTATGAATCTGGACCAAATTGGGGTACAATTAAATGAGAATAAACTATGGCATACTTAAACGCAAACATACCACCAACTTATGCACAAATAAGAAGAGAATATTTATATGATCTTAAAAAACATAAAGGAGAAGTTGCTGACTGTATTATCTTTGGTCTTAGCGCTCTTACAGGTCGGGCTATATTATTTCATGCTATTATGGAAAACGGTGCAATATTTTATCGCTTACCAATTAGCGCGTTTATTCAACAGGGATTTGATGCATCCAGAGTGCCCACAAGACGACTTGATGAATTACAGCTCTGGAATTGTTTTTCTTATTATCCTGCTGTTCATCGTTGGGATATACTAGACGGACAAGCGGGTAAGTATATAGGAAAAGACAAAAAATGGCACCCTGGAAAATATTTATTTACAGTTGACTTTGCACATCCAGAGTCTAATATACTTGACACTGATCATTCAGAGATTCCGCACGAACATAAGTGCGCTCACATAATTGCTCTCGATGATGGCAATTTTGCAGCACAACCTAACAATAGATGTATATGGGACATACCTTCTTTCACAGTGAAAGACGATATTCCTGACTGGAAAGTGCAAACTTCTGAGTGGAATGTAGAAGATAGTAGAGCATGGCGGACAGAAGATACCGACAAGTTCTTCTATGAAATCGAGGAGAAAAAAAATGATTGATAAATTAAAAAGTAAAGCTGTACATTACTGGTCAGACCACAAGATTGAATGTCTTGTAGTTGCTATTTTAATTATAGCTTACATAGTGAAATAGAATTATGGAGATAGCCAGGATGAATTATTATGCAACAGGTTTATTGATTGTAATGTTAGTTGTCCTGGCTCTCTGTGGAGGTCCAAGTGTCCAATAAACCATTAAACATCGGAGAAGAAGCAAAAGTGCAGATGCCTATGAAGACAGTTGCTAGTCTAATCGTGCTCGTTGCAATGGGCGTGCTCGGATACACAGAACTGACTTCAAGATTAGTATCGTTAGAGACATCACGTGAATTGTTTGAAAATGATCTGTTAAAGAAAAGTGAACAAGTGCCCACGGATCAGGAGCAACATTTTTTATTGGAAGATCTTTATAAAACTGTAGAGAAATTGCAGTCCACTCAAGAAATGAATATGACAAACAAAGTCAATATAGAATTTCTTAAATCACAATTAGAAAAAGCTTTAAGTGATATTGAAGAATTAAAAGATAAGGTAAGACAAAATGGAAACGGTCATTAGCACAGTAGTTGCACTTTGTATGTTTGTAGCAGGAGAATTAAAAGAACATAGAATTCAACCTGCAATGAGTGACTGCCTCAAGGGAAAGCGGGTTGCGGAACGTACAGCAAGTGATAATATAAATTATAAATGTGGAAAAGTAAAAGTTGAACTCGAAGAAAATATCGACGGATCAAAAGCAATTAAAAAAATTATAGAATAATGAAAAATTGTAAACAGTGTAAAAAAGAATTTCAACCTAAAGATGAATTAGATATGTTTTGCAGTGATGACTGCAAGCAAGATGCTCTCGCAGACCTTGACAAAGACAGCGATGAGTGTTTAAGTTGTCAATAATGACTTTTAAAAAAATGAAAGCAGAAATTGTTAAGGGCCAATGCCCTACTTGTTCTGAACATACTATATTAGTTGGTCTAGCTAATGATTATTATAGATGTATGGAGTGTGGAACAGACTTAGAGCAAAAAGTAAATGGTAAAATAAGTTATATACCAGTATTAACTACTAATAATGATACTAGTGGTAGATTTTATCTCCATGATTGGGACGACGAATAGTGGCTAAAAAATTTAAAGATCATATTACAAGAGATAAACCTAAAAAAAGAGGTGCTCGCCAGCACAAGAAAAACAAGAATAAACACGAGAAGAGACAGCAAAGACAACGTCGTTACAAAGGCCAAGGTAAGGGTTGACAACTATCATTTAATATCCTAGTATTTAGGTATGAAAGATTATAGAATAAAAATTACTATCAGGAATGATAGGTTGTTAAATGCTATAGAGGATAAAGGTGTCCCAAGTGTAAAACAATTTTGTACTTTATATAAATTAGACTACAACTCTACTGTTAAAATAATCAGCGGTAAAATTAAACCTTTGAATAATTTAGGTAAACCTATTCGTTTGGTTGAACAAATTATAGATATCTTAGATATATCATTAGAGGATGCTTTCACTGAAAGACAGTTGAAAGGTTTTGCTAAAACTAATTATGAAATTAGTGTAGCTGAAAAAGAACTAAAACAATTAGTTAATCCAGTTAAAAATCAAGAACAAAAAATGATTGAACAGGATGTTAAGCTAAAAATACTGGAAGCTTTTTCTAAAAGATTAAGTCCACGTGAAGAAAAATTAATTAGATTAAAGTATGGTTTTGGTGATGAAAAAGAACATACTTTATATGAATTATCTAGTAAATTTAAAGTATCAGTAGAAAGAGTTAGACAAATTTTAGCTAAAGCTCAAAGAAAATTAAAACATCCCTCCGTATCTAAGAATATAATTAATACAGGGTTTAATGAAATTTACACAAGTGTAGATATAGACAAAAAACTAATCAAACAAGCAGAAAGGACGACGAATGAATGATTTAATAGAAGAAAAAAATAAATCTTGGGAAAAAGTTCAAGATAAAATACAAGATGATGTAGAAGATAGTTTTGAAGATCTTAGTAAAATACTGGGTTCAGAAGATATGGATTCAATTGCTGGATTTTATTTTTTAATGTTTTGGACTAGAATAATGATTCGCTATGGTAAGAATGGTGAAAAGCATGACAACAAATACTTAATTAATTTAATAACATCTATGATGAACGGAGATCTTCCTCAAGATAAAGAAAATATTTTTGATAGAAGAGTTAATAATTAACATGAAAGAAAAAATAATCACTATTAAAATAAGTAACACGAACCAAGGACAATGGGCCAATCTTTTACTTGAACTAAATATTATGAAGAAGGCCTGGAAATCTTTTGGTGTGGATATGAATATTAAAGCACCAGGATTAAAAAACGTTTTACTATGGGGAACCAGAAATAATGAATTTATTAAAGGAATTAGATACAATAGCAAACCTTTATCAAAAAACAAAAGATAAGAAGTATGAAGATTTGTGGTATACAAAATTAAAGGAGGTCGCACGTGGACTTAATCGTCTTAAACGACGGAGTCTATCATCTAGTAGAAGTAACAAAACAGATGACAGGACATATAAAGTTATTAAGTAAAATAAACTGTTTTGATTTGTGTGATATACTAAGACTACAATTATCTACATATGTTGACAGCTTAAATACACACGTCATGAAAAATGGCAGTGGTTATTTTTATGGATGTATATGTAAGTAACACCTACCCTATAAAGAGGTAAATTGTAAGGGTAGGTAATGGTGAGAAGATCTAACCTCTATCAATATTAAATTATTTTGTCAAACAATATTTGTGGGAGTGCAAGTAAATTTTATAAACATATTATATTTATTGACATCTTCCGCACCCAACTCTTTCATTTTTTGTATAGATTCTTCATAACCAAACATTAAACAATCATACTGAGTATCAAATGTAGTTGGAAATAAGTATGGCTCCAAACACGTGTTGGCAACCTGTGAACAAATAATTAAACTTAACAATATTTTCATTGACAATCCTACAATATAATTTATATTAAATATAAATAATGAAAGGTATTATATATGACTGATATGAGTAAATACAGTAATGTTTCACTGTCCAAAGAAACATATAAAGTCTTAAAGAAGTTATCAAAATTGATACTTCCTGAAGCAAAATTAAGTGTAGCAAAAACAATTGACGTGTTAGCAAACGAGAAAGCAAAAAAATACAATGGCCAGTTCAAAAAAGATTAAACGGGTTTATATCTGTCCTACCTGTAAGGGTAATGGATATTTAAAATTTAATACTATACTAAGTGCCGAAGAGTTTATTGAACAGTGTCATGATTGTGATTCTCAAGGAGAGATTTATGATTATGATGACTTCGAAATAGAAGGTGCGGGGATGTCAATACACTAATGGTTTCTGATGTAGACAAAGCTTATATCGCGGGTTTGTTTGATGGTGAAGGATCTATTAATATTAAACGAGGTATCGAGAAAAAAAAGAAACATAAAGGTAAACCAGGTTTTAGGATATCGAACTCTATGCGTATTTCTATGGAGATTACAATGACGGATCGCAGTGTTTTAATCTGGCTCCATGAAGTATTAGGAGTTGGAACGCTTAGACCTAAAACAGTTAAGGGATTTCGAAAAGATGGAACTCCTTATCTTAAACAATATAAATGGCGTTGTGTATTTAGAGATGCTTTTTATGTATGTTGTTTGCTTTGGCCCTTTGCTCATACAAAACTACATAAAATTCAACAAGTTATAGAGCATTATGCTAATGAAAAAGTAAACATGGATAATATTGTTGATTTAGCAGATTTTAAAAGGAGGAAAAATGTTGGACAAAATAGTTTATGATACACTTCATTTCATTATGAAGTGGGCGGGACAAATAAATTCTTGGGCATGGCGTAAACATGTCAAGATAATAGAGGACAAACGACAAAAAGAAAACGAAGAGTATGTTAAAGAATTAAAAAAGAAGTTATGAGTAAAAAAGAAAAATTTGATGGTAAATCAAGACCTTCTAATGATACATATCGTAAAAGATTTAATGAGATTTTTAAACCTAAGACTTTACATGAAGAACTTATGGAGGGTTATGAAGAAGAGAAGAAAGAACTGAAAAATGAAGAAAACGAATAAATTCAACTATATAGACGGTAAACAGATCACGGATGGTGATACTGGAAAAAGGGTGTATGAGATAAGTAATTATAGACTTCCATCCGTTACTACTATATTAGGGGCCACCAAAAACACAGATTTTTTAAAGAAATGGAAGGCCAAAGTTGGAGAAGTTGAAGCTGAGCGAATCAAAAACCACAGTAGTAATAGGGGGACATCTATGCACAAGTTCCTCGAATCTTATGTGGAAGGAGTTGGGTACGATGATCTTACAGGGATCGGACAGGAGGCGAAGCCCATGGCCCAAAAAATTATTGAAAAAGGTTTATCGAATGTTTCAGAATACTACGGCTCGGAAGTTATGTTATATTATCCTGGGCTATACGCTGGGTCTACTGACCTCGTTTGTAATCACAATGGCCTCGATACTATAATCGACTTCAAACAATCGAATAGACCTAAGAAAGAAGAGTGGATCGAAGACTATTATCTTCAAATTGCAGCGTATTGCATGGCCCATGATTACGTACACAAGAGTAATATACGTCAAGGAATGATCATGGTTTGTACACCAGACTTATTTTATCAAGAATTTTCGTTCACGGATCATGAACTACGGTCATGGAAACATAAGTTTTTGAAACGACTGAACATGTACCATGAACTAATGAATGATGAAAAAGAAAAAGTGGCACCAATGAAAGCAGAAGAATTTGAAAACTAATTACAGAATAGGACGGAGAAATGATAACGGGGACAGTGGTAGGTTCTTGGCAGAAATGTCGGCGTTGGTTCGGGTCTCTAGCTCCTTACATATTCATCCCGTTAAACCAACAACTACCACACAAAAATGAAAGGAGAACCATGGATCAAGAACCCGCGGCTAGAACAAGAGCAAAACTAGAAAAAACAAAAGGTAGACACAGAGCTAAAATTGAAATCTTAACTGAGATTTTAAATTGGATTGAACTTGGCAAAAGTCATGAAGAAATGCATGAACATTGTGGTCTTAGTTTAGAGTATCATCGTATGCAAGTAGATATTCTAAAAGAACAAATAAGAGGTTTATTTAAGGAAGAGAAATATATAGAGGATAATTTATAATGAATTGTTGGCACTGTAAACATGAGTTGATATGGGGTGGGGATCACGACACCGAAGATAATGAGGACTATGATATAGTTAGTAATCTTTCGTGTCCTAACTGCCATTCATTAGTGGATGTATGGCATCCATCAGAAAAATTAATAGAAGAATACAAAGAATACGATAAGAAATCAAAATAGTTTAGAACCTTTCTAAAGTAATTATGACATGAATGTGGTATAAATATGTCTTAAATAAGGCATAGATGTTGTATAAATACCACAAAAAAATACATAAGAGATGTCACAGATAAATGAGAGACGTTTTAAAAAAACATGAAAAAAAAGTGTCAAAGTGTCAGAATGAGCTATTATTGTTGGTATACAACAATAATACGTGACAAAATTAGTGACAGAAACTGTTTTAGTGACATAAATTTATGTCATTTATAGGCTTTTTTAAGTAAAAGGTTAGTCCAAACTGAGTACAGGGGTGCCGCTCAGGACAAATAAATGGAAAATTTGTTAGGTGATTTATCTGGTACATCTCTTATAGGGATGATATAGGGGGATATGCCTAGGAAAAGACGTAAAGCTATCAACACTGTAACAACTCCTGATATACCTTTTCAAAAAGTCAGAGTGGAGTGGGTCGACTGTGTAAGTGACTCGGCTTGGGCTACAGATAAAGACTTTAGTAAAATGAAGCTGGCCACCCCTGTCAATGAGGGTTGGCTATACTCTAAAGATAAGAATTCTATTAAATTGTTTGCCTCTTATGACAAAGATGAAGATGGAATTACTTTTGGGGATCGAACGATGATTCCTCTTCCGTGGGTGAAGAAGATTCAGAAGATATAACCTCACCATCTATTTGTTTTGCATTTAAGATTGGCGCATAGTCTTCTAGAATTTGTTTCATTTTGTTTTCTAGTTCTTGTTCAGATAAGTCTTCTAGTTTACCAGTTTTAATAATTTTCCTGTCTATATACAAACCTGCCGCTTTACCTCTAGCTATTTCCATATTACCCGCTGTAGAAAATGAATTTTTTTTAAGTGCCGCTTCTTTAATACGGTCTAGCTCTGCTAGATGTCCATCAAATGTTACCATAAATTTCTGTATTTTTTCTTCTCTCAGTTTTCCTATGTACTCTACAACTAATGGATGAAATTTAGGATGTGTTAGTTCATAGCCTTCTTGACTAGCTCTATTCGGGCTAAAACCCGCTAATTTTGCCGCCTCAGTTTTTGTAACTGGTTTGCCGTCCTTGTCACCAAAGACTAGTGTCTCAGCAAACTTTCTCTGTAATTCTGTCAATCTTTTTGGTACACCCATGTTTGACAATTTAAGTCAATTATCCTATAAAGTCAATAATGAAAGAAAAACGTACATATACACATTTAAAAGAGCATGGAGAAGATATAACTCATGAAAATGAGTTTAAAGTAGATTTAAAAGAGGATCGAGGTCAGTTAGATTTAACCAGACAGATCGATGAACTTAGTCAAACTATCAAAGGGTATAAGTTTTTGGTTGATGTTTTAAAAAAAGAAATTTTTGAATTCAAAAAAATATCCTCTGAAAATGAAATAAATAAAAATCTCTTGCAAGGATACAAAAAAGTGATAGAGGATCTGTCAGCTAAGTTAAGACAAAAAGATTCATGAGAGTACAAGACTTGCAGTTGTTTCTAAGCAACTTTACAAAAGGATCGGATGCAGTTAAGAACGCCGTAATCTATGTAGAGATGAATGGAAAGCTACATGCTATTAGAAGAATGGAAGTACATGAAAATGCTACTCCAATTATTGGTCAGCCAGGTCATAGTGCACATAGATTAGTTTTAAAAACTGAAAAACCTTCGAGTCTTATCTTACCAGATAAACTTCAGAAGGATTATTAATGAACTTGTGGGCCCAGAAACTAAACTATATAAAAAACTTAAAACTGCCTCAAAAGATATCATTTGGACTAGGTTGGAAAACCTTAGCCTACTTGGTACTCCCGATCTATTGGGCTATAATAATCATTGG
>WLWH01000519.1_pt1 | contig 31363 bp, 52 predicted proteins | sample 6712741 | NCBI WGS metagenome assembly WLWH01 (sample SAMN12718694, study PRJNA515312) | sponge metagenome | isolation source: marine sponge | host: Mycale hentscheli | place: New Zealand: South Island, Marlborough, Capsize Point | collected 2003-05-01
CAGAAAAAAAGAATAATGCATTAGCAACATTTGATATGGAAGCTGATGCAGCACAAGGCGCTCAAAATATATCGCAAGAAGATCTTGCGTTACCATTCTTAAAAATTTTGGGCCAACTATCTCCAGAAGTTAATAAAACTCATGGAAAATATGTTGAAGGCGCAGAGCCTGGCAAAATAATAAACACTGTAACTAATACACTGTATGACAGTTTAAATGTTGTACCTTGTCATTATAAAAGACAGTACATTGAATGGCAAGACAGAGGTCAGAGCACTGGCGCACCTGTTGCAATGCACGACGCAGACAGTGACATTGTAAGTCAAACAACTAGAGGTAAAGATTATAAGGACAGATTACCAAACGGTAACTATCTTGATAATACCGCTAGTCATTTTGTATTGACTCTTGATGACAACCCACAAACAGCTTTGATTTCTATGAAATCTACTCAACTTAAAGTTAGTAGAAAATGGAACTCAATGATGATGGGTTTAAAGTTGCAAGGTAAAAACGGCTTGTTCACGCCGCCTACTTATAGCCACATTTATAAACTATCAACTGTTCAGATGTCTAATGACAAAGGAACATGGTTTGGTTGGGATGTATCTAAGGTTGGTCCTGTGCAAGATAAAGCTATATATGATATGGCAAAATCTTTTGCAGAATCTGTAGGTAAGGGTGAAGTAGAAGCTAAACCTGAATCTCAAGAAGAAACTAAAAAATCTTTAAATTTATAGTATCCTAGGTAGTGGGCATCAAAGCGAGAGTAGAGATGCCCATTTTAATTTATGCTAGATAAATTTATAAATATATTTGAAGGTGCAACTGAATTTTACGGACAAGCTAAAAGAATACATAAAAAACTTTCTGTAAAAGTAGAAGTCAACGCCTGGACTCACACAAAAAGTTCTATAACAAGAGAACAGTGGAGACTGCATCTTGAAGGAACTGGACCACAGTTAGGTGTTGCTCCATTAAAAAGAGATGGGACATGTAAATGGGGATCTATTGACTTAGACATAAACAATTACGATTATCAAGAACTTTTAAACAAAATTAGAAAATTAAATCTACCTTTGATTATGTTTAGATCAAAAAGCGGTAGAGCCCACGTATATATGTTCATGAAAAAATTTCACGATGCACAAGAAGTAAAATTAGTAATGGAAAAATTTGCTGCAAAGATTGGTGTTGCGGATATTTTAGACAGAATTTATCCAATGCAAACAAATTTAGAAAACAATTCTTTAGGTTCTTGGTTAAACATGCCTTATTTTAACGAAGAAGAGTGTAGTACTTTTGCATACACAGATGATTTTGAAGATGCTTCTATAGACGAGTTTTTTGAAATGCATGAAAAATATGCACAAGACAATTTAGCAGAGTATTTAAAAGAAGAAATAGAAGAGATAATTAAACCTAAAAAAACAAAACAAAAAACTTTAAATGATTTCTTTTTACCTTGTACTAAAAACGCGTTGGTAGATGGAGGCGGTAAAATAAAAACCGTAAATAGAAACGATCTTCTTCATCACATTTACAGTTGGTGCAAGAATGCAATTGAAAAAGGTGTTAAAAAAATACCTGAGTTTTCAACTTATGATGCAAAACAGTTATTACATTATTTTAATAAAAATTATTTAAGTGAACCTTTAGAAGAAAAAGAAATAAACAATACAATTTTAAAATCAGAAAACAAAGAATACAATTACTTGTGTAAAAGATCAGAAATAAAAAACTTCTGTGACGTCTCAGCATGCACAAGACACATTTGTGGAATCACACCTGAAAAAGCTATAGAAGTTGCAAAAGCTGAACACGCTCTTGGAGATATAACAGAGTATAAAAGTGAGCCTCCAATATTTTATGAGACGGTTGATGTAGTAGACGGAGATTCTTTTAAAAGAGTTAGAATAAAAATGAAAGGTTCTGACTTAATAAACAAAGAAAAATGGGTAAACGTGTTAGCTGATGCAGGTCATTTTCCACATCCTGCAATATCAGATATGAAAGAAAAAGAATTTAGAACAATGCAGTATGCTAGACTAGGTAAAAGGAATCACGAAGAAGCAGAAGAAGAGGCTAGTAATAGCTATGAATTTAAAATGTTAGTATATGAGTTTGTAAGAAAACAAACTGTGTCTTTTCAAAAAACAGCGTTGTTAGAAAATGCATGTTATGTAAATGAAAAAACGTGGGAATTAGATTTTAGAATATCAGATTTTATGAATTATTTAAGATCTATTAAGAGCAATAAAAAATTAAAAGAAGTAACATTCGATTTAAGACATGTACTTAATGCTACGAAAAAAAATGGAGACGTGATCAATCCTATAACAGATAAAAAAAAATCATGTCCAACATGGAGATTTAAATCTGATCCAGATCAATATCAAGTCATGGGGGACAGTGTAAAACAGGTAGAACATGAAAAAAATTAGAATAGCAGGGCCTCCTGGCACAGGTAAAACAACAACGTTAGTTGAAACTTATTACTCACACTTAGAGGAATATTCTCCTGCAAATATTATCGTTATATCTCATACAAATACTGCTGCTGATCACATAAGAGATAAAATATACGAGGATAAAAGCATAGAAGAATATCAAAAAAGAACAGGTAAAGAAGTATTCGGTATTGTAAAATTAGGAAAAGAAACGTTGAAACAAAACGTAACAACTATTCACAAATTTTGTAAAGACCGAGTCGTTGGTAAAGCATTTTTAATAGAGGACTACGAGATATTAATAAACCTAAAACCTATTTTTGATAAACACACAAAAGGTAGAAATTTTAACAGCGTACAAGGACTGTTTGCCTCTCATCCTTTCTTTAAAGTTGTAAGTTTTGCAAGAGATAACGGTCAAGACATTTTAAAATATTACAGGTCTTTAACTTTTGAAGAAAAAGAAGATTATAAATATGATCCGGAAGAACTTATATTTATGAAGAAGTATTACGACGATTTTAAAACAAACGAGAAAATAAATGGTAGGGCTAAAAAAATATTAGACTTCCAAGATATGGTTCAAGACTTTTACATAAACGAAGAAGAATCACAAAAACTATGCACACAAATGAAAGTATTAATTGTAGATGAGGCACAAGATTCTAGCGTTATACAAAGAAAAGCAGAGGAAGTTATGTCTAAAAATGTAGACTATTTTTACAAAGCAGGAGATCCTGATCAATCTATATTTGAGTTTGCAGGTGCAGACCCACATTCTTTTCACTTAGAGTTTGCAAAACCTGAGATAGAATTAAAACAAGGATACAGATGTCCTAGAGTTGTTAATGAGTATTGTAAAAAAATTATAAAAGATGTTTGGGACGAGTATGAATACGAAAGAGTATGGGCTCCGTTGAAAGATAAAACTACAGGTGAAATTATAGAAGGTGAAATACATTATTTATCTGATTTGACGCAAGACCCTTTTGCGTTAGAATTAAAAAATAGAATATTAGATACAGATGAAAATTTTGTGTTTACTTACAGAGGAGGAGAACCAAAAGAAATACTTCGTTATTTAGTAAATATTGGAGCTCCTTTTCAATTACCTGCAAAAGATAATTTAAAATTTAATATAAAATATCCTGCTGCAGAAATTAAAAACCAAAGAGAATATAAAACATTTGTAAAAGGAGAAATCAAAAGTAGAGCAAAAATAAAATCTATGTTAAAGTCAATGGTGCCCGAATACGTTTTGAAAACAATGGACGAGTTGGAACAACAAGATAAAAGTAGTTTTGATATAGATTGGTTAATAGAAAACAGTTTTGTTATACCAGGAATAAAAAAAACAGAAGATTTTCAAACCATTAGTAAAATAGGCAGCCTTCAAATAAAAAATTATATAAGAGATATAGTCGACAACAACAGAGATTTAAAAAACAAAAGAGTGTTTATTGAAAACATACACACAATTAAGGGTAAAGAATTTGATAACGTTGTTTTTGATTTTAAACTTACTAGACAAGAAGAAGCGTTTTCAAAAAAACGAATGAAGTTTGTTGCATGTTCAAGAGCTAAAAAAACTTTATGGTTATTAAAAAGTTCAAGTCGTTTATCATTTTTAGGAAAGGAAGACCAATGACAAATAAAAAAGATTGGGACGAAGCGTTCCCACAAGACAACCAAATTGGAGGATCTCACTATAAAAAGTTCTCCATTCAACCTTGGACGTTCATAAGAACAAATGAACTTAATCCATTTCAAGCAAATGTAATTAAATATGTATGTAGATATTTAAATAAAAATGGTGTAGAAGATATACAGAAGATCAAACACTATTGCGATTTAGAGATTGAACATTTAAAAAATAAAAAATGAATGCTATACCTTCGACTTTAGATTTAGATATAAAAGACGGTGACACAGTTGCTGTTGACTTAGAGACATACGATCCAGAGTTAAAGACTCACGGATCAGGGGCCATTAAAAACAAAGGTAAGGTTTGTGGTATTGCAGTTGCTTATAGAGATAAAAAGTTTTATTTTCCAATTGCTCACCTTAATAGAAATCTAGGTCCTAGAAATACATGGAAAGCCTTAAATAAAAAAATATTTCAAAACGAAAAAGTAATAAAAGTTTTTCATAATGCAATGTATGATGTTTGTTGGATAAGATCTGCAACAGGGTTGATGCCAATAGGTCCTATATATGACACTATGATTGCTGCTTCTGTTATAGATGAAAACAGAATGAGGTATACTTTAGATTCGTTAGCTAAAGATTATTTAGGAGACTCTAAATACAAACACGACCTAGCAGAAAAATCAAAAGAAGAGCACGGAATAAGTGATCCTATGTCAAACATGCACAAACTTCCTTATGATTTGGTAGTTGACTATGCAGAACAAGACGTATTCTTGACCTTAAAATTATGGAATAAATTCAAGGGTTTAATCAAAAGTGAGGTCAAAACTAAGTCTAAAAAAATAAAAACTTTAGAAAATATATTTGATATTGAAACAAGACTATTTCCTTGTCTGGTAGACATGAGATTTAAAGGTGTGAGAGTTGACGAAGAAAAAACAAAAACATTTGGCAAAGACATAGAAAAAGAAAAAAACAAGATACTTAAAAAAATTAAAGAAGAAACAGGAATTTCAGTAGATGTTTGGGCTGCTGACTCTATCAAACCTTTGTTAGATAAACTAGGTATAGATGATTTTAAAGTGACACCTAAAACAGGGAGAGCAAGTATAACAAAGCTGTATCTAGAAAACCATACAAATAAATATTTAAAAATGATTGCAGAAGCTAGACAATTAGATAAACTATACAACACTTTTGTTAGCGGTATTTTAAAACATATACATGAAGGAAGAATACACGCAGATATAAATCAAATTAGATCAGACTCAGGCGGAACTGTCACCGGCAGGTTCTCAATGAGCAATCCAAATTTACAACAGATACCATCAAAGAGTGAGTTGGGAAGTAAAATAAGACAATTGTTTTTACCTGAAGAAGGTCATGAGTGGGCTTCTTTTGACTACTCACAACAAGAACCTAGACTTGTTGTACACTACGCATTAAAAAATGGTTTTGAAGGAGCTGAAGTTATGGCTGAAGCATACAAAAAAGATCCAAAAACAGATTTTCATAAAATTGTAGCGGAGATGGCTAAGATTACAAGAAAACAAGCTAAGACAATTAATCTTGGATTATTTTACGGTATGGGTAAAGGTAAACTTGCTAAGTCTTTAGAGTTAGACAAAGAAGAGGCAGAAGAATTGTTTGATCAATACCACACTAAAGTTCCCTTTGTAAGAAAGTTATCAAAAGGACTTCAAGAATTTGCTGAAGAAAACAAAAATATATTTACGTTAGAAGATAGGTTTTGTAGGTTTGATAGATGGGAGCCTATTAACAAAGAATGGAATAAAGAAAAAGGTGTGTTTGAAATTAGTGAGTACAAAGAAGTAGAAGGTAAAATGCAGATAGTAAAATCTCCAGTGCCTATTTTAAAAACAGTGGAAGCACAAAATAGATACCATGCGGATCTAGCAAAAAATTCTCAAAAGTCTGACCCAAACTGTAATAACTTTGAACAACATTACAGACCGGCGTTTACATACAAAGCTTTAAATAGATTAATACAAGGATCAGCTGCAGACATGACTAAAAAAGCAATGGTAGAACTGTACGAGTTAGGTATTGTGCCTCACATACAGATACACGATGAGCTTTGTTTTTCTATAAAAACAGCTGAAGAGTCTGAAATAATACAAAAAACTATGGAAAATTCAATTTGTTTAGAAGTCCCTAATAAAGTAGATTTTGAATCTGGCGAAAATTGGGGTAGTATAAAAGGTTAAAAAGTTATAAACTATGGCCTATTTAAATGCAGACATACCACCAATTTACTGTAAAATAAGGAAGGAGTATTTATATGACCTTACAAAACATCACGGAGAAAGCGAAGATTGCTGTGTATTTAGTGTTACGTCTATTACAGATCGTGCGCTATTATTTAATATCATGCTACCGAACGGTGCGTGTTTTTGGAGACTGCCTATCTCAGCGTTTTTCCAAGAACGTTATGACCGTTCCGAAGTGTTGGATATGCCAATCGACCAGCTCCAATTGTGGAATAGTTTTAGTTACTATCCTAGTGTTCATTGCTTTAGTTTCCTAAGAGGAAAACGTGGAAAATATTTTGGCAAAGATAAAAAAAATTACCCTTTTGAATATTTATTTACTATTGACTGGGGGCATCCAGAGAGTAATATACTGGATACTGAACACTCTGAAATTCCTGCGGAACATAAGTGTGCACATATATTGGCTCTTGATGACGGCAATTATGCAGCTCAGCCTAATAATCGTATTTTGTGGGACGCTCCTAACTATACTACTGACAGGAACGTGCCGGATTATATGGTCCAAACTACAAAATGGAATGTCGAAAATAAAGACTGGCTGACAGAAGATAGTAAAAAAATGTTTTATGAAACAGAAGAAAAATAGGATGTTAAATGAATATAGTAGATCTATTAAAGAAAAATGTAGTGATGGTTCCTGTAGTAGCCTCTCTTATAGTAGGTACATTCACAGGGGTTAAATACATCGTGTCTTTGACAGAAACTATTAATAAAAACAAAGCAGAAATTACTACAATAAACGATACACATCTTTACAATTTTAAAACTTACATTGCCAGAATACAAGAAAATCAAAACCATTTATTGTTAAAGTTAGAAACAAATAATGGTAATACTATTGTTACAGAAAATAAATTAAAAACAATGGAACAAAAAATAAATGAGATGGAGCAAGATTTTAAAAATTTTTTAATAATGCGTAGTAGATTAATTGAAGATAAATAACATGGAGTGCTGCAGGATGGATTACAGGTTTACAGCTATACTTATTATTATGATATGTTTATTAACTTTTTTTGGAGCGCCGCCGCAATGAAATATTTAATTATATTTATTATAACAGCAGGGTGCGTGAAGAGTGAACATGATTTTATAACTGCTCCTCCTGGTTTAACTTCTGCGATATATGAACAACTAATAAAAATAGAAAATGAAAATAAGTGAAAATACATCAGTAAGCATGCCAATGAAAAACATGATTGGTATTATCGTGGCTGTGGCTATGGGTGTGTTTGCATACACAGAGGTCACTGCTAGACTAACATCATTAGAGACATCAAGAGAATTATTTCAAGCAGACTTACTCAAGAAGAGTGAACAACTGCCCACGGACCAGGAACAATACATGTTGATAGAAGACTTATATAAGACAACAGAGAAGTTAGAGATAACTCAAGAACAAAATATGACGAACAAGGTTAATATAGAATTTTTAAAAGCACAACTAGAAAAAGCATTAGCTGATGTAGAAGAACTAAAAGATAAGGTAAGAGCAAATGGCAACGGGACGTATTAATAAAAAAGTATTAGAGCATATCGCTCATATAAACAGAGAAACTAAACAAATGCAGCTATCAATAGATTTAAAAAAAGAAGTAGAAACCGGCAAAAATGGTACACAAAAATATGTACTAAAGCAAGGTCCTAACAAAGGTAAAGTTTTATGACTGAGATCGTTGTAGCATTACTGATGATTATTAATGGTGAAATTAAAGAGCACAGAATACAAGAGTCTATGTCACAATGTTTAAAAGGTAAAAGAATTGCAATGCGTACCAACACAGGTACAAATGTGGATTATCAATGTATAAAAAGTAAAGCAGAAACAGAAATTTATTTAGGTGCAAAATCTATAAAAAAGCTTATATTAAATTAATGGTAAAAATACAGGCAGAAATAGTAAACGGTAAATGTCCAACATGCGATGAGTATACAATGTTAGTTGGTTTAAGTAATGAATTATATAGATGTATGAATTGTGGCGCAGATTTACAACAACATGTTAATGGTAAAATAACTTATTTACCTCACATCACAAGACCTAAAGGGTCTACACCTTTTGTAAAAGAATGGAAGAATGGCTAGAAAGTTTAAATCATTTGAAACAAGAGACAAACCTAAAAAACGTGGACCTCGCAAACATAAAAAATCATTAAATAAAAACGAAAAACGTCAAAAAAGAACTCGAAGATATAAAGGCCAAGGTAAGGGTTGACAAACATCCATTAGTATCCTATATATAGGACATGAAAGTAATAAAGGAGAAAACAATGAAAAACAACTTTGAGAAAAGATATGCTAAAGGCATAAAGTTAGATGTCAGAAACAAGGGTACTTGTTATGTAACAATGAAAACAAATGCAGGTGAGTTGACTGTGTATATAGACGCTATGGATGGATTAACTGATCCACCAATGGTGCGTGCATGGATACCTGGTAGAAGAGATAGGGAGATAAATCTAAAGTGAAAACAGTAACAATAAATGTAGAGGGAGCATCACAAAGTCAATGGTCTACTTTTTTATTAGAACTTAATCTAATGAAAAAAGCCTGGAAAAGATATGGTGTTGATGCAGAACTAAAAGCACATAGTATAAATAAGATAATAAACTTGGGTACAACTGTGGGAGAAGCAAATAGAAAACTTAGACAAAAAAATAAATAATGGATCTAATAATATTACAAAATGGTTTATATTACCTAGTGCCTATAACAACAGAACTGTTGTTTGGAGAGGTTTGGAAAGATTGTTTTGATCTATGTAATATTGTAAGAAAAAAAATTTCTTTGCATGATTTTGAAATAAACATGCATGTTATAAAAGATGGTACATTCTTTTTTGGATGTATTTGTAAATAAAATTTGAGTATCAGTAAGTGTACAACCAGCGTCCAAATCTTGCCTCTGGCATTTCCCTGTACGTAAGCAGTGACCGAAAGGTAGCAATGGGTGTACCACCTATAGCGTCAGAGTTCCCTGATCAGGATGGCGCTTAGGTAATATAAATTAAATAGACCTATCCCTAAGAGGGGAAATATTGTGGGATAGGTTCTTGGTGAGAAGATCTAATCCGATAACATAAATCAAAGATGATGTCAAACAATCTGCTGAGATTCACAGGCAAACTTAGTAAATACTTGTTTTTCATTAACAAATTCTCTAGTTAAAGAGACAATAATTTCTTCGCTGTGAGCGTATCCATAAACAGTGCAGTCGTATAAATCATTAAATGAGAACTCTGGAGTTGGTATTTTTACACACTCATTTCCAGGCAGAGAACTACACATCCACATAAATAAAAAAACTTTTGTCATTGACAATCCTATATTTTAACCTATATTAGGTACTTAACAATGAAAGGAAACAACATGACAGACATGAGTAAATACAAAAATGTTTCACTATCAAAAGAAACATACGCTACTTTAGATAAATTGTCCAAAGTTTTAGTACCTGATTTTCCAGGTGGAAAACTATCAATTGCTAAAACTATTCAATATATTGCAAACGAGAAAGCGAAGAAACTAAATGGCAAATTCAAAAAAAGTTAAGAAAGTATACATATGTCCTACCTGTAAAGGTAATGGCTATGTAAAAGTTGCATGCATAATGGATACAGAAGATATGATTCATCAATGTTGGGACTGTGATTCTCAAGGAGAACTTTATGACTATGGTGATGAAGACTTCTCTGATCTTGAGGGGGAAGGAATGTCAATACACTAATGAAAACTGTAATATTAAAAGCGTTAGAAGATAGATACAATGCACAAATATCAGAAGCTGAAGCAACACTAAAAATATATTTTGAAAATTCTGTAGGTATAGGAGAACATCCTCAACACCTAGAAGAAGTGGATAAGTTAATTGAAAAAGTTGCAACTGCTGAAGAAAAGTTAGAAGCTTTACAGGCGTTTAAGATATGATTGCTGATACTGACAAAGCTTATATTGCAGGACTTTTTGATGGTGAAGGGTCCATACATATAAGACGTGGGTTAGAAAAAAAAAAGAAACACAAGGGTAAACCTGGGTATAGATACTCTAATAGTTTACGTCTAAGCATGGAGATCACTATGACTGACCGTAGTGTTCTTATGTGGTTGCATCAAGTATTAGGTGTTGGTACACTGACACCTAAAAAAGTTAAGGGTAAAAGAGTTGATGGCACACCATACTTAAAACAATACAGATGGAGATGCACATTTAGAGATGCATACTATGTGTGTTGTTTGATATGGCCATTTGCACATACTAAATTACCTAAAATACAAAGAGTAATAGAACACTATACTGAACAGACATTTAAAGATAATGTTGTTGATTTAGAATTATATAGAGAATGGATGGGAAACGATGTTTGATAAATACATTTATAATTTTTTAATGTTTGTAAACCATTGGTCAACTAAATTAACGAGTTGGTCCTGGTGTAAATTATATAAAAATAAAAAGGAAGGCTATGGCTACAAAAAAAGATAGACCCTGGGATGGTAAGTCACGACCCGTAAATGATAAGTATCGTGATAATTATGATAGTATATTTGGTAAACTACAACAAGAACAACGCGATCTTGATGCAAGTTACAGACAATCTCTAAAAAATAAAAAAGAACGTAAAGATGAAGAAAAGTAGTAAATACAACTACATCGACGGCAAACAGATCACGGACCCTGAAACAGGAAAACGTGTTTATGAGATAAGTTCTTATAGACTTCCTAGTGTAACTACGATATTAGGCGCTACCAAAAATACAGAATTTTTAAAAAAATGGAAGGCTAAGGTCGGTGAAGAAAACGCAGAACGTATCAAGAATGTATCTAGTGCACGGGGTACCAGTATGCACAAATTCCTGGAATCTTATGTCACGGGCGTTGGTTACGATGATCTTACAGAACTCGGATGCCAGGCGCGTCCCATGGCCGATAAAATTATGGAGATCGGTCTTGCGCCGGTCGAAGAGTATTATGGCTCCGAAGTTACGTTACATTATCCTGGCCTATACGCGGGCCAAACAGACCTTGTGTGCTCGCATAACGGTCTTGACACTGTTGTTGACTTCAAACAAGCTAACCGTCCTAAAAAGAAGGAATGGATCGAAGATTATTATTTACAAATTGCAATGTACGCAATGGCCCATGACTACGTCTACGGATCTAGCATCCAGCAGGGAGTTATCATGGTATGCACGCCTGACCTATATTATCAAGAATTCAAAGTTGAAGGACCTGAATTAAGGCGCTTTAAACATAAGGCTTTGAAGAGAATAGACATGTATTATGACCTAATGCATGACGAGAAAGAAAGAACAACACCAATGAAAGCGGAAGAGTTTAACAAATGAATTGTTGGCACTGTGGACATGAGTTGATATGGGGTGGAGATCACGACACGGAAGATAATGAGGACTATGATATAGTTAGTAACTTATCGTGTCCTGAGTGTCATACAATAGTTGACGTGTGGCATCCATCGGAGAAATTAATAGAGGAGTATAAAAAACATGACGGATCAAACGAGATGGGGAATACCCGAAGTACAAAGAAAGAATAAGGCTATAAAAAAACAGAAGGACCTTGTTGCAAGCGCCATGGAGTGTGTGATCAAGATGGACGAATCAGGGATCACGGACCTTATGATACAGATTGAGGCAGAATATGAGCGCAAATATGGCAAGAATAAGGCAAACAAAGTTGTATTATAGGTGTCGGCAAGGTGTCGGCTTCCGATACTTCCGAGGGGTAAAAGTCAACTTTTTTATTTTTTTGGATCAAAAAACCTTTTTTTGGCAAAATTGCCGACACTTGAGAGGTGTTTTCCGAGGGGTCGCCGATACTTTATTTGACTTTTCCGATACCAAAAATGGCGTATTTACTGACCTCCGATACTTCCGATACCTTTTCTGGGAAAAAGTTTTAAAAAAAAAACTGGGTACAAAAATACATACTATGTATCGGCAATTGAATTGTGTTTAAAATAAGGCAACTAGACTGAATATAGTAGTTGTGATAATAAATATATAATGTCCAAAAAAAAATCTAGACACATTAACAGTTACAATAAACCCAAGCTGGTTAAGCAAGCAGTTAAGTTTCCATACAAGCGTGTACGTATAGATTGGATTGATATTATCACTGAAGGCGGCTGGGGTAGTGTAAGAGAATTTAAAGATATGAAATTAGCAACACCAGTAAGTGAAGGTTGGTTGTTTAGTAAAGATAAAGATACTGTAAAAATATTCTCAGGTTATGATGTTGATGATGATGGTAGTATTACTTTTTCGGAACGTTCTGTGTTTCCGACGTCGTGTGTGAAGAAGATAACGAAGATTCATTAGTTGGAGTTACATTTATTAACTGCCCGTAATCGTCTATTATCTGTTTCATTTTTGCTTCTAACTCTTGTTCTGATAGGTCCTCTAGTTTTCCTGTTTTTATTATCTTTCTATCTATGTATAATCCTGCTGCTTTTCCTCTGTTTGCTTCCGCGTTTACAGCTGAAGAGAATGAACCTTTTTTTAAAGCGGCTTCTCTGAGTCTTGCAAGTTCTGCAACATGGCCTTCATAAGTTACTTCATGTTTTCTAAGTCTTTCTTCTTTTAACTCACCTATATACTTTGCAACAAGTGGTGACAGTCTTGGATTGTTTAGTTCTGATCCTTCTTGTCTTGCACGATTAGGACTGTAGCCAGCGGCAACAGCTGCCTCTGATTGTGTCATTGGTCCTTCCGGTCCGCCGAATACTAAAAACTCAGCGAAACGTTGTTGCATTTCTGTTAATCTTTTTGGAACTCCCATATTGACTTTTTAAGGTAACTATCCTATATTGTCAAGAATGAAAGTACATAGAAGTTCAGCAGAGTTATACGAAATTATAGATGGATATAAGATTGTAATTGAAGAATTAAAGAAAGAAATTTGGCAGTTAAAACAAATTTCATCAGAAAATGAAAAAAACAAAAACTTGTTGCAAGGTTATAAAAACGTGATACAGGATTTATCCGACAAGTTAAGACAAAAAGATTCATGAGAGTACAAGACCTTCAACTGTTTCTAAATAATTTTACAGAAGGATCGGAAGCTATAAAAAATGCGGTCGTGTTTGTAGAAATTAATGGAAAACTACATGACATTAGACGGATGGAAGTACACGAAAACGCCACTCCAATTATAGGTCAACCAGGTCATAGTGCACACAGATTAGTTCTAAAAACTGAAAAACCTTCTAAGCTTATCTTGCCAGATAAACTTCAGAAGGACTATTAATGAACGACAATGTTACTTTAAAAAACATATGGGACCAGAGCGTAAATTGTATCAAAAAGTTAAGAAAACTTTCGATAGTTTTTCGCTTAATAGACTTGAAAATACTAGCTTACACGGTACTCCCGATATACTGGCTTGTAATAGTTCTGGCCACTTTTTCACTATCGAATTAAAAGTTACACAGAGTAAAAAATTAAAGTTTTCGCCACACCAAATAGCCTTCCATGTTAGGCATCCACACAATACATTTATCATAGCAGAGGCCCTTGGTCCAAGGTCCGAGAAACTTATTTACATGTACCGTGGATCAGAGATCTTGAAGCTTGATGCTTGTGGCTTGGAGCTTGAACCTTTATGCTTGGGGCTTGATGCTTGCAGCCTGGTGCTTGACCAGCTTGGCGCTTGAAGCTTGCTGCTTGGCGCTTGAAGCTTGCTGCTTGTGGCCCTGACCAGGTGCACGCTGTGGGAGGGCGCTACCCTCCGATCCCGAGCTAATGACCTGATCAGATTTATTACGCTTGCGTAATTCTTTATAATATTTTGGGTGTCTAAACATTTTTAGTGTTTACCATATTCTATGTTTTTTACCAGCGGGTCCCAACAAGCTCTACAGCTGCCGCATTCATTGTTATTGTCAGGGGCTGGACAGCTTCGACTCTTCGTCGAGACTGTCGACGTATTGGCCCAGCTCTTAACTGGTCCCTGGTCCACCATCGGTGATGAGAAGCGCACAACTAAGTTTGCTGGCGCTAAGTGCATATGGTCCTTGATCCATGCTTCACGGGTTGGCATCCAGTGCCGCTTGTCCGGTGTTAATCTACATACTTCAAAAATTTTATTTAAGTGAGCTGCGTCTTGCACATCTCCTGAGTCGTGCCATCTAAACACATCAGGCTTCTTACTGTTGATTAGTGTTGCCATAGCCTGGACCCATTGCGGGTGAGCTATTGCCTTCAGGCGCTTGTATTGAGCTTCTTGTACAACTTTAAAAACATAACAACCTTTTAAGGCGTAACAGCCTTCACAAACTGAATTAGGAATTAATCTTAACTTTGCGCCAGTCTTGCATTCCTTCGCAGGTATACCAATTGACCAGCCGGGCATCTTCGACGGTTTACTTAGACCTCCAACCAGGGTCCATGCTTCTTTAGTATTCATATTCTTTTGTCCTTTCTTTTATAGGATACTATATCATTGTAATGTTGTCTTGTCAAGCTTGCAGCCTGAAGCTTGCAGCTTGTGGCTTGTTGCTTGTAGCTCGGTCCTTGATCCCTGAGCCAGCGCCAATGGTGCAGCAGGATCTGAACACTTTCAGATCCTGCCCGGTGGGCCTTACTCACTCTCTATCCTATTTTCTGAACCCATAAAACCATCTTCATTTGGTTCATACTTCCATCTCTTCTTGCTCTCTTCCTGGTCCTTCTTTACCAGCCGCAGGACCTCTTCCAATGCATCCGCTATTCTTACCAGCGAATTACTTTGTATCTTTTGTTCTGTTTCATTATCCATAATTATTCCTTTCTAAATTAATCCTACATTATCCCGTAACCATTGTCAAGCGTTGCTTGAAGCTTGAGGCTTGAAGCTCGGCTCTTCTCTTCTTTAGAATGATTTTTAGAATCATTCTAAAGTGGCAATTATTAGCAGGACCATCTCAGTGAAGAGCCCGGTGACAATTGTTTAACGTCCGGACAGGGCTCATATAAAATGATCCAGCAAATAATGATCAGTCACTATGCTACGCGGGTGGTCATGGCGTCCCATTTGCATGACATACAGATATCCAGACGCGTCACCAGTGTTATAGTGTTTATCTCCACAGTCAATAATGACTGATCCCAGATCCATTCCACCCTTTCGTTTGTTACATAGACACTTATTAATGTGCCAGCGTAATGGATCAGGGATCAGTAGCGTTGCTGTTATCCTACAGGCCAACGCTAAAATCCCACTTGTTTAGAGTGTGTTATTTAATGTGCCGTCTTCTAGAATTTCTGGACTTATAATTAACATTAAATAACTATTAATATATAATCCTTGACTATCCTATTGTCAAGGTATAAAACAAATTAAATTAAATAAATATAGAAAGGTCTAAAATGACAAAAATAAGAATGAATACAGAGTTGCGAAACAAACTCTTTAATAAAATAAAAAATGTCTTTGAGAACGAGGACACACAAGAACGAGAGGGCTTTCTTCGTTCAAGAGAGATTTTTAATACTGAACAATCTTATGCAAGCACACTTGCAAAAGCAGTTGTTGAGAGAGCATATCCAAAAGAAGATGTTGCAGTATTAAGAACTTTCAAAAAGAAATATGGCGACCCTTGTGATGTTGTAGCAAAAGATAAATGTTTTTATTTTGCACACAATGAAGATGTTGATGATGAGGGCGACACTAAAGAAACTAAATCACATTTTGATTTTGGTTTGTTTGGTAATCTAAATGGTAGTGAATATAGTGATGAGGACGGAAAGAAGTTTGCGTTTGCATATTACCGAGAAGATTTAAAAGCTATGGATTGCAATCCAGATATCTTTGCACAACAAAAAGAAAACAAAGATAATCCACATAAAACTAAACATGTTGATGAGTGTATGAAAGCACTCGGCAAACATAGTAATTATCGTAATGATGAGAGTAATGGCATAACTAAAAATTTTGATGACCCATACTATCTTGATGTCATTGGAACTTCTTATTGTAGATCAAGAGCAATCGCATGTACCAAAGATGAGTACACACAATTTGAACAATGGCGAGTTGCAAAAGCTAATGTTGTATCTAAACACCAAACATGGATTGATACAATTCAAAAACAATGCGATCAATTAAAGATTGGATTGAAAGCATATAGATATCTTTCAGAGGGTATTGAACTTGCAACTGAACTTGGAATACAAGTTGATGAGGCAGAATTGATTAGAACTAACTCAACAGGTCTAACAATTTATAATCCTAGTAATCTAGCAAGTATGATTAAAGGCATGAAAAATAAACAATCAGCTAACACAAGGGAGGCAAAAATCTTGGCAAGAAAACAATATGAAGAAAGTTTAAATTAAAGTTTGACAAGGGCTATCCTATAATATAGGATAGTCCTATTAACTAGAAAGGTATAAATATGACAAACAAAACATTTTACATTACTTATTGGGCTAGCAAGCACAAGAAACACATTACAAGACAGGGAAAGCATGACGAAAAATCTCGTTATGGTGTTGCAAAAAATGGAACACCTTATTATGTTTATTATGACTTAGATAGTCATGGATATAGAACTGCAACTACAACTTGGAAAGTGAGGCACTAATGCCAAATAAACATTTTTGCCAAGGACCAACATGCCACGAAAAACCTACAACAGATAGATTTTTAAAATCTAGAGGTGTGATTAGAGGTCGTTATGCATATGCAACAATAGACAATCAACCTAATCAATATGGTTGGCAACCACACGACTCAGATAAATACTTTTGTAGTCAATCTTGTAAGAATGAGTGGCTTAATCATAACATGGAAAACCTTGAACAAGGTCGACCGATTGAGTTTATCAGACACAGACGAGAGAACCAAGGTTATCAAAAAGTAACTACTGAGCACGAGGGTTGGAGGGGTACTTATAATAGTAATTCTATAGAAAGGGTTGACAATAGGACCGAAGTAGACTAGGATTATCCTATTAACAAATAGAAAGGTATAATATGAACAAACAAGAAAACAAAATAAGCTTTGACGATTACGTTAAAGCTAACACCGATCAAGATCAATTCAAGATCATTGATGATGAGAAGAATACTCCATCACTAAAAGAGGCGCAGGACTTTGTTGGTGGGATGGTTGAGTGTATCACTTGGCCGAATGGAGATTTATTAATAGTAAATGAAGAGGGTAAGTTAATGGGACTACCATTAAACCCAGAGGCAACACTATTATGGAAGATGACATTCGACAACGACAACTATGTTACGGGTCGTAAAGACATTGTTGTAGGGCCTGCGCTTTACATCAAGAAACATGCTCTAGGAAACTGGGCATAACCTTTCTTGCCCTGGCGCTAACGCGCCAGGGCGCACACATCACGGATCCCTATTCAATCTCAATATAGTAATTAACATCGACCCCCTCCCCCTTTTAATAAAAAAAGGGGTCCCACTGCTTTTTGGTTTATGGCTTGATTTAGACTGTTAGAGCTGTTAAAAACATTTCTAACATCTTTGTGATGCGAAAAAAATTTTATAAAAATTTTTATGAATTTAAATAATATAGACATAAGTAAACTACCTTCGGACGTTCGTAGACAATTTAAACAATTGCAGGTCATGCATGCCGAGAAACAAATACAAAGCAAGGCTAAAAATGATTTTCTAAGTTTTGTAAAATGCGTTTGGCCTGATTTTGTAGAAGGCTCTCATCATAGACATATTGCAAAAAAATTTAATCAACTTGCAACAGGAGAAATAAATAGACTAATCGTGAACATGCCGCCAAGGCACACGAAGTCTGAGTTTGCATCATACTTATTGCCAGCATGGATGGTGGGCCGTGAGCCAAAATTAAAGATCATTCAAGCAACGCACACAGGAGAACTCGCCGTTAGGTTTGGTCGAAAAGCAAAGAACCTAATTGACTCTGAAGATTATGCTAAAATTTTTAAAACAACTTTACAGGAAGATAGCAAGGCCGCTGGTAGGTGGGAAACAGCACAAGGTGGTGAGTATTTTGCAGCTGGTGTTGGCGGTGCGATAACCGGACGGGGTGCTGACTTATTAATAATTGATGATCCACATTCAGAGCAAGATGCATTGTCCCCTACAGCATTAGAATCTGCTTATGAATGGTACACATCAGGACCAAGGCAACGTTTACAACCAGGTGGTAAAATTATTTTAGTAATGACTAGATGGAGTAATAAAGATCTAACAGGAAAATTATTACAAAATCAAAAAGAAGCGAAAGCTGATCAATGGCACGTGGTCGAATTTCCAGCGATCATGGACCACGGATCAAGTAAAGCAAAACCTGTATGGCCTGAGTATTGGAAGCTCGATGAATTAGAGAAGGTTCAAGCAACTTTACCGGTTGGTAAATGGAATGCTCAGTGGATGCAAAATCCAACGGCAGAAGAAGGTGCAATCTTAAAACGTGAATGGTGGAGAAAATATACTAAAGAAGATATTCCAGATCTAGATCATGTTATACAATCTTATGACACAGCGTTTCTTAAAAAAGAGACTGCTGACTATAGTGCAATTACTACTTGGGGTGTGTTTTACCCATCAGAAGATGAACCCGCTAATTTAATATTACTTGATGCTATAAAAGAACGGTACGAGTTTCCAGAGCTACGTCGTAAAGCTTTAGAGCAATATGAGTATTGGCAACCAGAAACAGTCATAGTAGAAGCAAAAGCATCTGGGCTACCTCTTACATATGAGCTTAGAAAAATGAATATACCTGTTATGAATTTCACACCTAGTAAAGGAAATGACAAACATGCTAGAGTCAATTCTGTTGCACCTTTATTTGAATCTGGTATGATATGGGCGCCTGAACAAAAGTTCGCAGAAGAAGTAATAGAGGAATGTGCGGCTTTTCCATACGGTGACCATGATGATTTAGTTGACTCTACGACACAAGCTCTCATGCGATTTAGACAAGGAGGTTTCGTTCAACACCCAGAAGACTATGTTGAAGAAGCTCTAAACCAACGTAAAAGAGATTATTATGGATGAAATAATAAAACTATTGCAACAATTGATGGCAAGAAAACCTTCTCCAAAAGGTGGGATAGCTGATACTGCAGCGGGTATAGATTTTATTGGTAAGAAATTAAGTAAAGAACAAATAGGTGATTTTACTATTATTGGATCTAAACTAACAGATGCCAGTAGATTCAGACCTTTTGATGTTAGAAACGTTGGTAGAGATAATCGATATATGTACATGAGAGATTATGCAGATGAACTACAAAGTAATTTTGAAAAGACATTAAGATTTATACAAGACAACCCAGAACTTAGATTAACCCAAGCACAGAAAGATAATGTGTTCTATAACCTTGGTGTTTATAGACGTGTTAACGCTGAGAAAAGTAAATTAGAAAAAGGGTATATTGACGAAGGTAAAAACCCAGATGAAATATATAAGAAAACAGATGATGAAAGACCAATTGAAGAGTTGCCATTTGTAAAAGTTTTAGAGAGAACAAATAAAACAATTGAAGAATTTCAGAAAAAAGTAAGAGAGACTGAAGATATATTCAAACCACCGAGTGCAGAAGAATTATCTGCAGGGCAAATTAGATACAATAAATTGTACAATGGTCCGGGATACACGAGCGGTAATTCAAGTTTATATAGAGGTTATGGTAGTAGTTTTTTACCAAGGCTACATGAAAAAGGAATCATCAAACTAGATGACGAGATCTATCAAAACTTAAAACAAGGAAAGCACCACTACGGTGGAGCAGATTTCTTTGCACCAGATCCTATTAGAATATGGAGAAAGCATTTTGGTGATGATGTATTTAAAAAGTTAGATAACTTCGATCCAGATAACGAAGACATCTTTCAATGGGCGACTCGAAATAATGTTCAACCAACAAATAGAGTTGGTCCTAAGAATGCGTTAGAGTATATGAACTCAACAGAGATTGGACAAAGATTAGCAGATGAAGCAGAGTTACTTAACAAATATAAAAACCCTGCATCACAAGGTGATAATGCTAAATACTATTACATGGATAAACCAGACCAAAGAATGGAACGGATCACGTACCACGGAGAAAACATACAAGGATACGAGCAAGCTTTACAGAAGATGGATCCAGATGCTTATAACAAATACGCTGCAGAGTTCCGTCAAGGAACAAATGACGCAAATGTAATACCTTTTAATAAAGATGAAGGCATTATGTCTGTTGCTGATGAAGTAGTTGAAACTCCGGCTAAAGCAGGAGAGGGTAAGTTTACTAAAGCACAAGTATTACTTGAAAGATTAAAAAATACAATTAAAGAAAATCCTAATGATGAATACGTTCAACAAAACTTTCCAAACTTTATAAAAGAAATAGAAGCTAAACCAGAACTTGCAGATAATCCAAATGTTCAAGAATCGTTCGGCTTGACTGATTTATCAGAGACCCCGGACCAGAGACTGGTTGAGTATTCAGATGGTACTTTAGATTTCTATACTAAAGGTAATCAAGGTGGAATGGAGTCTGTACAATCATTAATAGATGAGTTAGGTATCTCACAAGAAGAAGCGATAAGAATAAAACAATTAGAACCTGAAGATCAGATTCTAGAAATTACAAAACTTAGAACGTTAAAGAATAAACCTGAAAAGGCACAAGGAGGTTTGATTGGCTTACATATTTGATCAAGAACGTAATACATTTATAGATGATGAAGACAAAAGTCTTGGTAACAAACTTGCGTTAATCGATAACGATGAACTAGAAAAAGCGATTAAACAAATTGACGAGCAGTTCGGTCCAGGCACCACGTTCCCTGCATCAGAAGCACCGACTCCTCCTAAGACTATTGAGAGAGATATGTTTAATAATGCGTTTAAAGAAAGCGCAGCAAATGGCGGGATGATGAGACAGAACTATGAAAATGGTGCTGAGGTCATGACTCTTAATCCATTGTTTCCAACAAGAGATATTGACTCTCAAGACTTTCAACCAATAGATGTAGGCGGAGCAGTAATACCTCCTCTAGCTATTGGTGCAGGTGCTAAAAGATTATCAGATATATTTTTTAATAAAGATGAAGATGAATCTAAAGAACTTGAAACTATTGAAGAAGATAAAAAAGATCCTGAGAGACCTTTAGAAGAACCTCCACAAAAAGATCCTTTTGAACCAGATACACTTATAAAAATTAAAGAGCTAACCGACGCTTACAGAGAAACTAAAACTAGAAAAGAAGGTGTTACTACTTCTGTAGAGGCAGATCGGGGCATTAGAGAAAGAGTTAAACCTGCAAGCAAACAGCCTATTATGACTGTAGATGACAAAGCTGAGTTAATTAACATAGTTATAAATAAATTTAAAGAATTAGAAGGAAGACTTCCTACAGCAACAGAACTAAAAAATCTTCCCGGAACAAAACAAATGTCTAATTTGTCTAATGTATTACGAGACTACAAAATAGAACTTCCAAAAGGTAAAGCAAATTACGACAGAACAGACCCTGAATATATTCAAGCAATGGAAAATAAATTTCAATCAAAAGCAATAGAAGGAAATACAATTACTAATTTTGGAAATAAAAGTTTTTTTCCAGATAAAATTGAACTACCTAACGGTGATGTAGTAGATGCAAAAAATTTCTTTGAAAGTAACTTTGCACAAAGAGTTAAATTAGGTCCAGGAAGAGAACAAACAAAAGCTTTAACATTAAGCAATAAAGAACTAGCAAAATTATTTAATACTAATATTAGAAAAATAGAAAAAGCAACAAAAATTTTAAAAGATAGTCCTGATTTTAAAGTAGATTATCCAGAACCAAGACCTGTCAGCTATGGACAACAACAAGCTCTTAAAAGATTAAAAGAAGCTAGAAAATATGTAACTGAATCTGAGTTAGCAAACATTAAGATACAAGAAAAAGAACGTAACAATTTAAATACAAAATTTAAAACAAGTGAGTTAGTTGTTACAAATTACCCTAATTTAGTTAAAGCAATGAATACAACATTGGATAAAGAAACAGGGATATTAGATCATAGTATTAAAAAAACAGATGAACAAATGATAGAAAGATCAAAAGATAATTCTGGTCTTTTTGATATATCTCATACTATCGGTAAAACAACAGAACAAAAAAACATAGAGTTTTTAAGAAATAGAAATTTTGCTCCTGCAAAAATAAATCAAGGTCTTTTTAAATCATTTGAGGCATATGTAAAAAATAAAATAGATGATCCAAAATATGATTTAAGATTAGAAGAGTTTGATGCTTACATGAAAGAAATGGGTCAAAGAGTTAAAATAGGAAATAAATTTTTTGGATTAGATGAAAAAATGTTTGATAGTAATACTGGTGAGCACACAGGTATAAACAGAACTTTAGATTACTTTGGTCTTCCTAGAATAGAAAATGGTGTCCCACTTACAAAAGTTAAAAAAGCAGACGGAGGACCTATTGAATTATCTCCAATGCCAAGAGTAGATTTCAACGGTGGTGGTGCAGTTGGTGCTGATGATAACTTTGCAAAAGAACTAGAATATTTTTTATTGAACCCTGATGCTGAATTACCAAAAGCAGATAGCTACAGAGAAACCATGAACCCTGTTTCGTTATTAAATGACATGATCGATCCAAGAAACTATGCATACTACGGAGATAGATTAGCAGAGACGGGTGTTAGAATTGGTGAGTTTGGTGCAAGAGTATTACCTGCACTTGGTCAGTTGACCGCGGACCTTATAAGAAAACCTGCGTTCAAAGTTACAGGTGGCACGGGTCAAGGTTATGTTCAAGACTACACAGATGTAATGCCATCTAATATTAAAGGTACAGGAATCTTTTCTGAGTTCTTAGATAATTTAGTTGGAACAGAAGGTACAAAAGTTATTACAGAAAAAACAGGATTAGCAGATCTAATTAGATCAGAAGAACAAAAACAAAAAGATAGAAGATCAACTATTGGTCCTAAAATATTAGCAGATCAAGTAACTCTTGGTGCAGAACTTACAGCACCTATATTCCCTGGTTTAAAATTATTAAAAGCATACGCTAAGAATAGAAAGCTACCGGTCAATGACACAACAAAAGAAATTTTAGAAAAAGAAATTGATGAAGTATTAGAAACACAGAATTTAACACGTAGAGACTTTTTAAAAGCAACAGGTGCAGGTGGTGCAATTATTCTTGCTAAGATGTTAGGATTTGGAGATGAGCTTGCAACAACAACTAAAGTTGCAGAAAAAGTCGCAAAAGATACAGCAGGTGGAACATATCCTCCTCCATACTTTTTTAAACTTGTAGAAAAAATTAGATTTATGGGAGATGACATAACCGAAAGAGCTGCAACACAAGACAGACAAGTTGTTAAAAAATATAAAGATTATGAAATGACTGAAGATGCTGCAACAGGAGAAATTGTAATTACAAAAAGAAACGAAGGTGTGTTCTATGATCAAGACGGTATACTATCTGAAGAATATATAGTTTATAAACCAGGTATAGCTGATGAAACAACAAAAAGCACTCCTCCTCCTGAATATGAAGAGTTTACTGTAAGACCAGATAGTGAAGGTAAATTAAAAGATACCGAAGGCGGCCTAGATAGTATAGAAGAAATTTTAGAAGAAGTGGGTGACCCTGATTCTTTAACGCTTAAAAAATGAAAAAACTAACTACAACAATACCACCTAAAAGAGGACCTAATCCACAGGGGTTGAATGTTCCTTTAAAACAGGTTAAAGTGTCAAATACACAGGAGAAAACAAATGGCAGACATAGACAAGTCTTTACCAAACGTAAAGACATCAATAACGGTTGATCCACAAGAAGAAATAGAAATTGCAGAACAGAAGGAAATAGAAGCTTCTGAAGAACCTATTGAAATTAATCCACAAGAAGACGGTAGTGTAGAAATTGATTTTGACCCAAGTAAAGTAAACATAGAAGGTCAACAAGGACACTTTGATAATTTAGCAGAATTATTACCAGATGATATTTTAGATCCAATTGGTTCTGAGTTAGTAGAAAACTATATGGATTATAAATCTTCAAGGAAAGATTGGGAACAAGCTTACACAACTGGTTTAGAATTACTTGGTTTTAAATATGAAAAAAGAACAGAACCTTTTCAAGGAGCTAGCGGTGCAACTCACCCAGTGCTTGCTGAAGCTGTTACACAATTTCAAGCCGGAGCTTACAAAGAATTATTACCTGCCGAAGGTCCTGTTAGAACTCAAATAGTTGGTAACCCAGATCAAGAAAAAGAAGCTCAAGCAACTCGTGTTAAAGATTATATGAACTATGAGTTGATGGAAAAAATGCAAGAGTACGAACCAGAGTTTGATCAAATGTTATTTCATTTACCACTTGCAGGTTCAACATTTAAAAAAGTTTATTATGACGATTTACTAGGACGAGCTGTTTCAAAGTTTGTTCCAGCAGATGATTTAGTCGTTCCGTATACAGCTACCTCATTAGATGATGCGGAAGCGATTATTCAAACAATAAAAATTTCTGAAAACGATTTAAGAAAACAACAAGTTGCTGGTTTCTATAGTGATGTAGAATTATCAAAACCACAAACTGTAACAAAAGATGAAATCGAAGCTAAAGAAAGAGACTTGGAAGGAACTAAAAAAACCGGGAAACAAGAAACTATTTATACTCTTTTAGAATGCCATGTTAATTTAGATTTAGAAGGATTTGAAGATAAAGATCAAGAGTTAAATGAAACAGGAATTAAATTACCTTATACTGTAACAATAGATGAGTCTTCTAGACAAGTTTTATCTATTAGAAGAAACTTTGAACCTGATGATCCTAAGAAAAATAAAATACAATATTTTATTCATTTTAAATTTTTACCAGGTTTAGGTTTTTATGGGTTCGGTCTAATCCACATGATTGGTGGACTGTCGAGAACAGCGACCGCAGCTTTAAGACAGTTATTGGATGCGGGAACGTTATCTAATCTGCCGGCTGGATTTAAACAACGTGGTATAAGAGTTAGAGATGAAGCAGCACCTTTACAACCAGGTGAGTTTAGAGATGTAGATGCTCCTGGTGGTAATTTAAGAGACGCTTTTATGACTTTACCTTATAAAGAACCAAGTCCAACATTATTACAACTAATGGGTATAGTTGTTCAAGCAGGTCAAAGGTTTGCTGCTATTGCTGATATGCAAGTAGGTGATGGAAACCAAGGCGCTGCAGTTGGAACTACAGTTGCGTTATTAGAACGTGGATCACGTGTTATGTCTGCAATTCACAAGCGATTATATTCAGCAATGAAACAAGAATTTAAATTGTTATCAAAAGTATTTAAAACATACTTACCTCCTGTTTATCCTTTTGATGTAGTTGGTGGTAGAAAAGAAATTAAACAAATGGACTTTGATGACAGAGTAGATATCTTACCTGTTGCAGATCCAAATATATTTTCTATGGCTCAAAGAATATCTATGGCTCAAACAGAGTTGCAACTTGCAACATCTAATCCACAGATACACAATCTTCCTGCAGCATACAGAAAAATGTATGAAGCTCTAGGTGTAAAAAATATAGATCAAATATTACCACCTCCACCACCTGTTCAACCGATTGATCCAAGTTTAGAACATATAAATGCACTGGGTGGCAAACCTTTTCAAGCATTTCGTGGACAAGATCACACTGCACACGTTACTTCTCACTTAACTTTTATGTCAACTAACATGGTTAGAAACAATCCACAGATTATGGCATCAATTCAAAAAAATATTCTTGAACATATTAGTTTAATGGCTCAAGAACAGGTAGAATTAGAGTTTGCAGAGCCATTACAACAAATGCAAATGCTTCAAGCGCAAGCTCAACAAGACCCACAAGCTAAACAACAGCTTCAACAAATGTCTGAACAGATCGAAGCAAGAAAAGCAGTGTTAATTTCAGAGCTAACAACTGATTTTGCTAAAGAAGAAAAAGAAATTACGTCTCAATATGACAATGATCCTTTGTTAAAACTAAAATCACGTGAAGTTGATCTTAGAGCGATGGAAAATGAACGTAAAAAAGAAGCTGATGAAGCACAATCAGACTTAGATAGAGCAAAACTAGTCCAAGCTAGAGAAATTTTTGATGATAAGCTTGAACAAAACCAAGATTTAGCAGAATTAAGAGCCGGAGTAAGTCTTGCAAAAAAAAATAATACTAATATAAATTAACAAAGGTAAAAAACTATGATGAACTATAAAAAAACAAAAGATGTTAGTGTTCCTAAGCAAAATATAGAAATAGATCCAAGATCTAAGACTACTGCTGACGGTGCTTTTAACTATATTCCTACTGGAGACAAGGAACAAGTTAAAGGAACTAAAAGAATGCTAAAAGATAAGAAAAAAACAGCTACTTGGTACTAATATGTGGTTTCAGGCAATTAAATTAGCCGTTTCTGCTGGCAGTAAAATTTACGCTAACAAACAGAAAACTAAAATGGCAATGTCGGATGCACAATTGATGCATGCGTCTCGTATGGCCGAAGGAAAAGAAGCTTACCAGGGAAAACTATTAGAAGCCAGACAATCGGACTGGAAGGACGAGGCCGTTTTGATAATTTTAAGTTTGCCCATAGCAATTTTGGCTTGGGCAGTCATATCGGATGACCCGACAGCGATGGACAAGGTAAAATTGTTTTTCGAGATGTTCTCAGAGCTCCCAAAATGGTTCACAAATCTTTGGATCCTTGTCGTGGCGAGCATTTATGGTATAAAGGGTACACAAATATTTAAAGGAGGAAAAAAATAATGAGAAAAAAAATGATGGGTGGCGGAATGACAAATAGAATGATGTATAAAGCAGGTTCTTCAAATCCAAAAGCAAGTAAAGCAATTAAGAAAAAAATTAAAAAGAAAAAATCTTTTCCAGATCATTCTGGTGATGGTAAAATTACACAAAAAGATATTTTAATGGCTAAAGGTGTAATTCCAAAAACTAAAGGTAAAGCATAATGCCAGGAAAAGAAATTAAAGGTAGAAGCAAAAGAGCAAACTATAGTAACGGTAGTAGACCCGGTCTTTACGCAAACATTGCAGCCAAAAAAGCTAGAATCAAAGCTGGTTCAGGTGAAAAAATGAGAAAAGCTGGATCCAAAGGTGCACCTACTAAAGCTAACTTTACAAGAGCAAAACAAACGGCAACAACATAATGGCTAAACTTTGTGCAAAAGGCAAAGCAGCCGCCAAAAGAAAATTTAAAGTATATCCTTCAGCTTATGCTAACATGTATGCATCAGGAGTTTGTTCTGGAAAAATTACACCAGGTGGTAAAAAAGATAAAAAAGATAAAAAAGCTTCTGGTGGATTAATGAAACAAAATTTTCGTGTAGGTGGTTTAGCTAGACGAAAGAGAATGAGTTGTGCGTAAAAATTTTGCAGAAGGAGGAGGGTTAAGAAAATGGGTAGCCGAGAAATGGGTAGACATTGGAGCACCGAAGAAAAAAGGGAAGTATCAACCTTGCGGGAGAAGCAAAGGCTCGAAAAGGAAGTATCCGAAATGCGTTCCACTTGCAAAAGCCACACGGATGACAAAGTCGCAAAAGGCGAGTGCTGTCAAACGAAAACGATCTGCGGGGAATCCGGGCGGCAAACCAACTAACGTAAAAACATTCGCATGAGAAAAAAAGAAAACCCTATAAGAAAAACTACTACAGGTAAGGGTGCAAACTATAGAAAAACAAAATCTGGAGCTGGAATGACAGCTAAAGGTGTAAGAGCTTACAGGGCCGCAAATCCTGGAAGTAAATTAAAAACAGCCGTGACTGGTAAAGTGAAGCCGGGATCAAAAGCTGCAAATCGACGTAAGTCGTATTGCGCACGTAGCGCAGGTCAATTAAAAAGATCATCAGCAAAAACTCGTAACGATCCTAATTCTCGAATCAGACAAGCACGGAGAAGATGGAAATGTTAAATGCAATTAGAAACAGTAATTAATAAAACTTTAAGATACTTAAATTTAAGAATAGAAGAATTGTCAATTTCGGTAACGTCCGGAGGGGTTGACAGTATGGAAAATTACAAGTATATAATAGGACAAATCAATGCACTGGAATCAGTGCGTCAGGAAATCTCTAACCTGCTAAACGATAAGGAGCACAATGAAGGAACAATCATCGATATTAACACCAAACAATGATCTTATTGGTGTAAAAAAATCAGAGAAAAAAGAAGAAATAAAAGAACCAAAATTACCACAACCAACAGGTTGGAGACTTTTAGTTTTACCTTTTAAAATGAAAGAAAAAACTAAAGGTGGATTAGTATTAGCGGAAACAACTTTAGAGAGACAACAAGTTGCGTCTCAAGTTGGTTTGGTTATGACTATGGGTCCACAATGTTACAAGGATAAAGAAAGATATCCTGAAGGCCCATGGTGCAAGGAAAAAGATTGGGTTATGTTTGCACGTTATGCAGGTAGCCGAATTAAAATAGAAGGTGGGGAAATGCGTCTGCTAAACGATGACGAAGTTTTAGCAACAATTGATAGTCCAGAGGACATCTTGCATGAGTTTTAATCATAGGAAGGAGTAACTATGCCAGAAGAAGAAAAAAAAACAGTAGATATAGATACATCAGGACCTGATGCAGAAGTTTCTATTGAAGAAACAAAAGACGAAGCTGTAATTGAACAAGTAGAAGAAAGCACGGAAAAAGAAACAGATAAATCATATGAAAATGAAAGAGAAACAAAGTTAGAAGAAGGCGGAGAAGTAATAAAAGAAGAAGGAAAAAAGGACGATGAACAATTAGAAGATTATAGTAAAGGAGTTCAATCTCGAATTGCTAAACTTACTCGTAAAATGAGGGAAGCAGAGCGAAGAGAAAAAGCTGCTTTAGATTATGCAAAAGCTATTGAAGCAAAAAGACAAACTACAGAAACTAAGTTTACAAAAGTAAACGAGGATTATGTTAAACAGTTTGAAACTAGAGTACAATCTGGTTTAGATTCTGCGCAAAAAGAATTAGCATCAGCAATTGAAAATTCAGATGCTGTTGCACAAATCGAAGCGCAGAAAAAAGTTGCTGCTTTATCAATTGATGAAGCTAGACTTAATGCTTTAAAAGAACAACAATCAATAACAAAAGAAGAACCTGCACCTAAATTATCTGATGCAGAATATCTTCCAGAAAGCACACCTAAAACTCTACCCTCTCCGGATCCTAGAGCTGAAGATTGGGCTGGTAATAACTCATGGTTTGGTAAAGATAGAGCTATGACTTTTACTGCCTTTGAAATACATAAGGATTTAGTAGAAAGAGAAGGTTTTGACCCTCAAACTAATGAATACTATGCGGAAGTTGATAAAAGAATAAGACTTGAATTCCCGCAGAAATTTGATAGAAAAGAAGGACAAACGTCTAAACCGACGCAAAATGTTGCTTCCGTTAACCGTTCTACGGTTAGACCTGGAAGAAAAACTGTGAGACTCACTTCATCACAGGTAGCAATAGCTAAAAAATTAGGAGTGCCACTCGAAGAGTACGCAAAACAAATTAAACTCACGGAAGGAGCGTAAAATGGAAAAAGATAAAAATACTTCTCGTGCGAACGAAACTAGGTCAAAGACTGAAAGACCAAAAGTTTGGGTTCCACCATCTTCTCTAGATGCACCCCCTGCACCTGATGGATTCAGGTATAGATGGATAAGAGCAGAAAGCGTTGGCTTTCAGGATACTAAAAATATAACTGGACGAATTAGAGAAGGTTATGAATTAGTAAGGGCTGAAGAAATCGTTAATGCAGATGATTATCCTATACTTGATGAAGGTAAATACAAGGGAGTGATTGGGGTAGGAGGCCTTCTACTTGCGAAGGTACCGACTGAGATTGCGAAGCAAAGACAAGAGTATATGACTAACCGTCATAAACAAAGAGACGAAGCTGTAAACAACGATCTTATGAAGGAGCAGGATAGTAGAATGCCTATCAATGTAGATAGACAATCTCGTGTAACCTTCGGTGGTACGAAAAAATAATTTTTTTTCAATCACTGAATTTATATAAACCGTACTGGAGGCCCTTTGGGGCAGGTACATAAGGAGAAACAACTATGGCAAATAGAAACACAAGAGGTTTTGGTTTGATCCCTGCAGGAACTCTTGGCTCAACGCCAGCGACTTCTGGTCAAGGCAAATACAAAATCGATGCGGGCTATGCAACTACTATATTTCATGGTGGTGCTGTTGCTTCTACTGCTGGTTACATTATCGACGGTCAAACGACTGATGCACCTATTTTAGGTGTATTAAACGGAATATTCTATAACGCGGCTACAACTTTAAAGCCAACGTTTGCGAATCATTACGTTCAGGTAACACCAGCAAACTCAGAAGATATCGATGCATTTGTATTCGATAACCCAACACAACAATATGTAGTAGCTATCGATGCTGCATTAGCACAAGCAGGATACCTTGAAACGTATGATATGAATACGTCTGCAGGTAGTTTAACCACTGGACAATCTTCAGCAACTTTGGATCATGATGATACAAGTGCTGATGCGGCTTCATGGAGACTGCTAAGATCTGCTGAAGATCCTGAAAACGATGAAAATGCGGCTTTCAGATCAGTAGTAGTAGTTGCTAATCTAATTGAGCTACAAAACTAATAGCAGAATAGGAGAACAATAATGGCTATATCACGATCACAACTAGTTAAAGAACTAGAGCCAGGTTTGAACGCACTGTTCGGCTTGGAATACAAAAGGTATGAAAATCAGCATGCTGAAATTTATACTACAGAATCATCTGACAGAGCTTTTGAAGAAGAAGTAATGTTAAGTGGTTTTGCAAACGCACAAGTAAAAGGTGAAGGTTCTGGAGTTTCATTTGATGAAGCGCAAGAAACTTTCACTGCTAGATACACTCATGAGACTGTAGCTTTAGCATTCGCAATCACTGAAGAAGCGATTGAGGATAACTTGTATGACAGACTTGCGTCTAGATATACAAAAGCTTTAGCAAGAT
>WLWH01000523.1_pt1 | contig 31262 bp, 35 predicted proteins | sample 6712741 | NCBI WGS metagenome assembly WLWH01 (sample SAMN12718694, study PRJNA515312) | sponge metagenome | isolation source: marine sponge | host: Mycale hentscheli | place: New Zealand: South Island, Marlborough, Capsize Point | collected 2003-05-01
TTGCCGCCCTGAGTGCAACCTGCACTCCTGGAGTGAAGTAAAATAATAATAGTGTCGCTATTGCTGGTGGAGAAGTTACATATCCTGCCGCACCTGCAACAAAATGTGAAGTGTAAGCTCCCGCTTTCCCAAGAGTAGTATTTCTCAGATTCTTTATCCTTAAGCTTTCCTCAGCTCGTCTTCGCTCTACCGCAGTCTCTCGGTCAATATCCTCTAAGGTCCTTAAATCAACTAAGTTAGGATTTTCTTTTTTTAGTCGTAAAATTAACTCTCTATTTCTAGTTAAGTAATTCTGCTTACCGCTACGAGTGTTGCCTTCTAGGCTAGGAATACCATCAATAACTACATTATACGGATCATCTCCCCCTAATTCGACTACTGCATCTACACTTCTTCTTAATGCATCATTATAACTGACATTATCAGCAATCTTATTTTGACTAGTATAATCATAGGTAACATTATTGAAGATTGAACTAAAAAAGCTTTGTGGCCCAGGATCTAAGACTAATGCCCCCTCTCTAAATGTAGGGGCACTCATTATCTCATCTATATTACGATCAGTTAGGTATAGATCCGTCATTTAATCAGCCAGTTATGGCGCTTTAATGCGTGTTCACTTACTCGCTTATTTGTTGTGACCTTATCATTAGTATCTTTAATTTCTATTCTCTCTGTCCTTGTATATATACATCCAGTTAGGCAAAATAACATAATTAACGCTGAGCCCACCACCACGCTTCGCCATGCTCGCGAGCGTCTCTTTCTATTCTGTTCCATCGAGCGTTTCTACTCCTTGTATTTACATGATTCTCTAAAGCTTGCTCTAATAATCTTCTAATTACAAGCCTAGTATAAAAGAAATTAGCTCCGGGAGATCTAGCTACGGCCCTAGATATAGGATCGCCAAACTCACCTTCTTTAATGCTTGACGTAGCTTCTATAACGAAATTTGTAAACTCTCCTATGGCACTATTATTGCTTGTAACAAAACTGAAAAATTGCTTAGGTTTATCTATAAAATCTCCTAAAAAAGGGAAATAACCACCTTCCGCATTAAATCTCCTCAGGTTAGTGAAAAACCATTTATCAAGGTTCTCATAATCTGGAAACTTCCCATCACCAATTTCCTTAAGTATTGTAATTGCCATACCTGCTACCGCCATTTGGGCCGCTGACGTTGCAAAAGCAACAGTTCTTGAAAAATTATTTGCTCCCCCAATCCTAAATTGATCAAAGATGTTTAATAACTGAGACATTGCAAAACTTTTAAATTGGAAAAGAGGCCGTATAAAAAACTCATTAGTTACGTCAGTTACAGGCCCTGCACTATCCCTACCAAATACCCTGAAAAAGGCATTCGTAAATACAGTGCTTTCAACAACTGACCTCTCTACGTGACCCAACATTAATCCATGGGTCCTTGCTCGTAGCTCTAAGTCAGCAATTCTCTCAATATTGATGTAATCAACTCTATCAGCCGTCTCAACAGCCATCCTCAGAGTTCTCCAATTTTCAGGGCTGATATTATGGACATCCAGTAACCTCCTTAACCCCGCCCCCAGACTATTAAATTCTCTCTGGACACCTTCTCCAATTGCGTTTGCAACCCGCAAATAAGCTTGATCTTTACTAATTCTCGTTGTTCTATGAAGCCCGGTCCAAGTTAACGTAAAATCTCTGAGCGCAGTAGCCCCACGCTGAATTTTCCCGAGAATCTTATGCTTTTCAACTCCATAAGTTGCTTGCTGATCTATAATAATTGAATTCATATTTCTCTTTAAAGCCTCCCCATGAAGCTGTACTTCATGAGACATATGTTGTGCTAATTCTCGGCTCATCCTCTCAGCGGCTGGTGAAAGGAATCTTCTCAACCATGGGCCAAATAATGCAGAAAAACCCCGCGCTTCAATTCTCCTCGCCTGAATATGTGAGGTACCAAAATCCCCAACAGCCGTAACCGTTGCTCTACCTAGGTTTAATGCCGCAGAAACATTTCTAAGAGCAGATCCTAATAAAGCTATACGTGGGGAGCTTGGATAAATTTTACGCTGCGTTAGCTCATCCCATACGTGGCGAGCCATAAAATTGAAATTATTTGCTATAGTATCAGAAACAAGATTACGATTAAATAAGTGCTGTAAATTCTGAACATGTTCCAGCATTGTATCAAATGTTGCCTGCGGATTTGGACCATACTTCTCAACTAAAGCCCTAATCCGCCCTACATAGTTTACATGCCTGTCAAAGAGATCAATAATTGATCCCTCACCATAGTGAGTATGAAATTGCTCCCATTGTTCAAATCCTCGAAAATGTAATATCCTCGAGTTTGGACTATTGTCCCCAAAGTTCTGGCGACGACTTCCTAATTGTGGCCGCATATCCCTAGATAAATCTCTAAATATCTCAGAATATAATTCTGATCTCCCTGTAGGACTAAGCTCAATCCCATTGCTATCTTTCATTGCTTCAAAATCTATCCACATTTCTAGACGCTGACTGAACAGGTTCTCAGCCTCCTCATAACTTATCTTCTTGTCATGTAGCCGACTGGGATCAATATTTTGGGGAATATAGTTGTCAATTGGCCTAATATTAAGCCCTCTCTCCCTCATTATCTCTAGATTCCCATTAAGGACTCGTGTTGTATGCTTAGCCGCGTCCCTTACCCCCGCCTCAGCAGATGTACCGGGATGCCGCATTTCCCGAAATAATCCCCTAATCCTATTAGGGTCATTAGACGATAAAATATTTACTAAATTCCCATTCTCATGTAGCTCGCGTTTAAGTTCTTGCGTCACATGTACTATATGTAAAGATGCTGGTGGCAGTGGCTGCCTGGTCTGCGCGCTTTGCAGAAAGATGAAACTTTCCATTAGCCCAACCCTAGGATCAACACCACTCTGAGCTCCAGCATTGATTCTCCCTAGCTCCCTCTCAGACGCTTCTATAGTCCCAATAATTCCCCTTAGGTTATCTATTTGCGCTTCTCTAGCTCGACGAGCTCTATCAGTTATATTCTCATCAATAGGCTTATTCTCCCTCTCAGCTAGGTCTTCCATTAGCTTTTGTAAGCGATTCGATGATCGCGGAGTTAGACTTCCCTGCCCCCTTAATTGGTCTAGACATCTTCTTAAAAATCTCCCATTCATTTACTTCTTAAACCACATGTCAGCTAACTTTTCTTCGTCTTTTGATAGGAGCCTCTTTACATGGTCATGATCATCTTCCGTAACCTCACTCCTCCCCAAGAATTGAATCACCATTAACCTTTTCGCAATAAACCTTTTCTCCGCTATTTCTACCCCCGTCATAGCCATGAAAATTTCGCAGACAGCTCCAGGCCTTATTAAATCCTTCGCACTCTGTGCCCTCATTAAATTCGATTCCTCATCTATATATTTACACCCCTGCTTACCACAGTTAATCTTCATTACTCGCTGATCTTTATAACTCTCAAATCTCGCGTTATCTCTAGTATATTTCTCATTCCCATCCGTTATTACTGGGTAATAAGAGTCATACGGGTCTTTGCCAAATCTAGCTTCCCACGCGGTTTCTGCCGCCGCTGCTATCGTCTTCGCAATCTCATCATCTTTTAAAAATGTCGTAACAGATTCTAGCTGATTCTTCTCTAGATCCCAGTCCGCCCATCTAATATATAAACCCGTGATTCTTAAGTAAGTCGCTTTCATGTTCCTCTATTAATTGTTAGAATTATCAGTTACATCCCTAGGCCTAACCCTAGTTATCCTTACACTATCATCATTTAAAGTACGTGCTGACTCAGCAAGAGCCTCCAGATCCGGATTACCAAATACAGGAGGCGCTGCAACAAGCCTAGAAACTGCTAGAGCATCTTCTGCTCGCCTCGAAAATTCATCTCTCCTTGCACCTACTATTAGTTGAACAGCCCGATCAGGCCGGGCATCTAAACTAAACCGCCTCCCGTCTTCCCTTAATAGCATTGTATTAGGTTGTAAATACTGAAACCTAGTTATAGTTGCCCCAGGGATTATTCCCCCAATCCGAAGGGCATATTGCCCAGGCCCCGTTGAAATTGGCTGAGCGGCTCTAAGTGCTCGGACCCAATCTTCTCGCGGAACTCCCTGAAAACCCCCTAAAGCGTCTATATCATCAAGAGTTAGATTATCAAGAATATTATTTAGAGCACGCCGAGGCGCATACCTATTTATATTCTCAACATAAACTCCATTTCTTGGCACTACACTTCCAAGTACACTATTTGTTGAACGCTCAATATCTGAATTATCAGTTGCAACCGATCTATCCCTGATGCCAGACAGAAGTGTCCTTTGTTGGCTACCTCTAGAGTGATATTCGATAGCCCTGAGGTTCTGCCTAAATTGCCTTTCATCTATATATTGAGGGAAATTTGCAGTTCTTGAATAATTTATTACATCTTTCCTATGCGCATCTGGATTTTCTATTGTAGTCGCTTGCCCGTCTATTATATCAGAGACTACCCCAGCCTCACCACTTAGACTTAGTTGCATTAATAAAGCCATATCCGATAAGACATCGCTCATATCATCATTCTGATTGAAATGTCTAATTAAGTTTACTGATTCATTTGGCCCCAAACCACTCACAAGCTGTCTTATTAAATTCTTTTTTTCAAATGTGCTTCCCTTTCCATATGCCGTTCGAACTGACTCTATTTCTGTCTTTGTAAGCGGGGGAGTAGTTCTACCATAGATTGCAGTAAGTGCCGTGGAAGCACCTCTCCTTGCTCCTAGTTGCTCTTCTATCCTATCTCTAAATTGAGAGGGATTCCTAGCTGGACCGGAGTCATTTAAATCTAAAGTAGGATATACAGGGGTTATTCCTTGCTCACGCGCTAATGTATATGGATCCTCAGCTACCTTCGAATTTATATGCGCATTCATAAGCTCATAAGCAAAGACATTTGCAACATTAAAATCCGGATCTTGCTGCAGCTGTACAATCCGCTGACGACGCTCTAAGGGCGTCCCCCGTGCAAACTCTGCTAACTCAGTTTGCATAGCCTGCATTGTAGTTAGCTCTAGAAGCTGCTCCTTTTCTAATCCGCTTAGCTGCTCTATTGGTCGCCCTCTAACTATACTGTCAAACGTTTCTTCAAATCTTTCTGGAGGGATTTCCCGCCCAAAGACCACATCAGTACGCAGACCTTTTAATACATCTTCTTTCACCTGAGCATCATTTGCCGCTCGGCCTCGCAACATCGTCTGACGCTGGCTAATTTTAGTCGCAATATCCCTCTCAATTAACTGCTTCTTACGAGGACTTAGATTAAAGCTATCAATCTGCTCTCTAGCCCTAAATGGATCAACACTTGCCGCCTCTTTAGCTCTATTAAATCTCAGATCATCAAGCGAGGCTTCAAGCATTAATTGCCCTTGAGCTTGTGTAAATGTCCCCGCTTCAATAGCCCCATTATATAAATCTTTAATCGTCATCTCATGAAGCTCTTGGTTCATAAAACTATCAATAAGAGCCTCTTCTTTTATCCTATTTATATTGCTTGTAAACCGATCAATATCTGCTCGCTGCTGTAACGTTACCCCCATGGCCATCGCACTCAATACTTGGCTATTTAGATGTGAGCCCCAGAGTTCATTATACTTATTTAAAACACGGGTAGAGCTCTCATTCGCTAGGACTCTATTTGAAATCTCCATTCCTTCTTCCCTTACCCTAGCAGCTAGATTTGAGTAATCACCATCGTTCCTTGCTTGGTTTAGTAGTGGCTCAATCCTCTCTCTTAGCAGTATTGTCGAGTCTGCTATGAGTTCGCTCAGCTTCGTATTATCCCTGCTATTACGCATAGATGCGTTCATTTCTAGCTGTACTCTAGTCGTCCTATTAGATATCTCTAGTAATTCCTGAGCGAAACCGCCTGATCCGTCACTCATCGCTTGTGTCCTCACCAAGCAGTCGATCAAATATATTCCTTGTAATACCCCGAGCTAAAGCACCTCTTTCTCTACTATCACGGCTCTGGTCTCTCGCTCCACTTATCGCTATTTCAATCCTTCTCCGCCTAATCATTTCCATGTTTTCCTCAAAGAGGCGGTTAATTTGATTTTGCATAGCGATGGATCCGGGGAGGGCACTCGCGGCTGTCAAACCTCTTGCTGCTGCTCTTGCTAAATATGAAGGCTGTTCTCGTAAAGCTCTCAAGTTTATTCGTATCAACTCTTCGTCTAATAGTTGATTTTGGTAGTTCTCTACGGTTGACAGTAAACTTCTGTCGCCGTGATAAAACGCCAACGCCGTAATATCTCTGATACTGTTCCTCTGGTCCCTGACGCTTGAAAAAATATCCTGTAGGAGTGATGGTGTGTTCATATCTTTTCCCCGCCGGAGTTCCTTGCTTTAGAAAATCGTACATAAAAAAATCAGCCTTAATTTCTCTTCCTGGAACCTCCCTACATTTACTAAACCACTCTTCAACAACGCTCTTGAATCCAAAATACTTCAGAAAACTCACCTCTTTCTGCGAGTTAGGACTGTCTTTCATTACATAGGCGTATATTGCCATCTCATATAGTTGATGTTGCTTTATAGCCTTATTCAGCTCAATCCGTAATGCATTAATACAGCATTTTGGTCTTCTTCTTGCATCAGGACGCAAGTGAAGCCAAAACCATGCCCCCCATTCAAATTCTACAATCCCAGCAAAACCTACAGGCTCTCCATATATATGCTTCCCATCAGCATCTTTCCTCACTCTGCATAAAACGGTTACTGAAAACGACTCATCCATAACCTTTTTCAAGTTCTCTTGCGTCGTGTGGTCTAGCCCAAGTTGAGAAATCAAAAGGTTATTTGCTATCTCAGTTTCTAAGTATTCTTCTAAATCCAAACCAATTATCCCTATTTCGGGTGGCGACTTTTTCATGCATCCTCTGATGTGAACTTGTAATAAATTGATGAAATCTGGCAACCCAGATAAGGTACAGTCTCATCAGTTATACTAATAAGGTCAATTCTTATTTGCCCCAATGTGTTTGCTGTTATAGCATTTTCGTAATAAAAGTATCCAGAGTTGTCTTGATGATACAATGTCTTCCCATCTTCAGCCGTTTGCCCTAATCTTAGCTTCTCTGTATTCTCAACTAATACCCGTACATAAGAATAGATTACTACTGTCCCGCCACTATAAATCCCACCCAGATTCACCAATGGCTCCAACGTTATACAATAGAAATTTATCGGTAATCCCAGAATCACGGACTTATCTCCTGCCATAGGAACCCCTAGGTTTGTATAGTCTTGTTCAGTTAATGCCGTGTTTATCCGCCCTTTGATGTTATATGAATTATCCCCATTCACCCCTAAGTAGCTATATGGATAATTGTCTAATTCTAACGTAGAATATAAATTACTATCATAGGTAGTAGTTACTCTACTTATAGTTGCCTCAGTCTCAAGATCTAGGAATCTATTCTCATCATATTCTTCTAGAACCAACCTAGTGTTATACCTCTTCAGCATGATCAGCCTATTTTCAGAGAAGATCACAGATAAGTACCCTCCCCACACGGTATTAGATACCAACGGATATTCCCAGACAGACCAACCTAAGGCAGAAGTTTCAATACTTATTGTTCCATAAAGTAGTGGCCCAGGGACATCTGTCCCCCGATATTTAGTTATCGCCAGAATGTTATTAACGTGCCTTCCTAGAGCTTCTACCTCTAATGACTGAGCAAGATGCTGGATATGTGCAGTTATGTTTCTCGTAATATAGCTATTCACCTCTCGGCTGAAGAACAGGGCGTAAATGGCAAAGTCCTCATTACCTATAAAAAACGTCTGTGAGCCTATTGGCAATGCATTAGCAAACTTGCAGGCAACTGAAGAAATGTTACGAACCGTAACGTTATCTAAGGCAAATCCTGCTTCCGTATGTTGAATCTGATAGATGCTCTTGTTAGTTCCTATGAATAGGGTATTTACTGATAGCGCCCAGCTTATTTTCTCACTTGGATCTAATGCCAATTGAAAAGCATCACTGTCATTTGCATCCCTTTCTTCCCTCATAAACGTCATATAATCGCCGATACCAGAGAACCATATACGGTTCTCACTACTGTTCTCACTCCTAGCAAAAAATAATCTATTTTGATGAAACCCAATTATCTGCGCCCAGTTAGGATAATTGTTATTAGCAGTCTCCCAATCTGGGACTCTAACGGTTATTAAGAAAAATGTAATATGCTCATTCATATTTAAGTCTGCGAACGCTCTAGCCATTAGCCAATTAGCGCCTAACTCAGCAGTTAACATTGCCGCAGCTTGTTCAACCGTGTTATCTAGGGGCAAGTCTACAGCGTTATTTCTTCTTACTAACCTCTGAGTTACCTCAACAATAAACAAGCTCTCCGTTAAGAACCGAACAAATTTAATTACACCTCTGGTTATAGTCCCCCCCGGGGAACTATCTCCCACTGAGCGGGTATATTCAGCTGTGCTATTTTCCATCCGAGACGTGAATAGACCACCCCCCGTCGCATATAGATAGTCCTGACCCGTGACAGCTCTTAATGGCCCCGTATAGCCATAAACCGCGCCTAGATCACCTTCATCAGCGAATAGAAACCTTGCCGGGCCTATTTCGCCACTAAATCTTGTATTTACTGTAAATGGCCCAGACCTAACGTCATTAAATTCTCCCGTGTCATTTCTAATCGCTAGCCTATTATCCGTTTTTGACACACTAAACGATCCAACTATCCCCGGAGCATTTATTTTTCTACCTCGAAGCGAGAGACTTAAATCTTCTGCTTTAGTCGGTCTGAACGTAATCTCCGTAACAAAAGTATTCCCATCTATACTAATAGATTTAGAAATATCAAACCTCACTTCTATCTCCATAAAGAAATCTACCAATGGTCTGGTTACGCCTGGAGTCACATTCTCTAACATCCATTGGCCCAAATTTTCACGGCCATCTAGCCCTCGCGGCGTCCTCGCTCTTAAATAAGATAGTCTGTAAAGCCCGTCTTGCCCCTGTATGAATAAAGCACGTCCTATGCGTTGGATTGGTATATTCTCGCTGTCTAAGTGGCTTAAAACGCCGTTGTGCCTAATTCTAGGCGTAACTTCTCTAACCCCAATATCATCAATTAAATAAAAGATCACTGCCGCAGGCGTTATAATTACTACCTGATTGTCAAAATCAATCATCCCTAAAACAGTTACGTCAGGTAATATCTGTAAGAGCTTGGTCCCTCCCCTAGATTTGATTGATCCTCCCGCTGTTATTGTCGCATTCCTTAATGAACCAACCCCACCCGTTCTTGCTGGGCTCTCTACGAGCCCAACAAATGAAACAGAAACCTCGCCGTAAGAGAATTGACGCTGCTCACCTAAAAGCTGAACCACTACTGCTCTCCTACATCACCATCATCTACAATATCTAAAACCCGAACCTCTTCTTTTAGCAGCTGCATCCTGTTACCTAGGATCTGAATCCTCTCACTTAATAGTTGGACCTGCTCACTTAAAAGCTTAAGGTGATCCATTATCATTTTCATTTGCTCGTCTATAGTCATTTCAATCCCTATCACTAATTATTGGATAATTATATGCCACTACATTCATATTCGTCCCTTGCTGCCCGTCTTGAGTAATGCATGTAGCAAGCGTAGAATTATACTCTTCTCTCAGTAAATTTAGAATACTTGTTCTTCCTCCCGCAGCATCATATACTAATCTTGATGTAACAACGTCTGAAAAGAGGGGTCCATATGTTTGCGTATCTAATTGCGTCAATGGTTGGAGGAGCAGTCGTAGCTTTAATAATTGTCGAGCTGATACAGTCCCGCCAGAGGAGGAGACCGAAGAGACAATACCGCCCTGTATTTGATATAGTGAAGCGGTAGATCCTTCTAGGACCTTTATTACTCTCCTAGCTACACCATCAACCATAACAGGCTCATTTATGTTTAACGAGCCTGTTATATCTCTCTCTATTATAAACTCTGACCAACTATATGTATTAGCTACATGATTAACCGAATATGGGAATAAGGTAGCCATTCTTATAGCTCCTCCAGTTGCATCACTACTAGAGGTTATTGGCCGCTCTCCCAGCTTGATTAAAGCACGGTTGATTATCTCTAATTTCGTAGCCATTAGTGCTTATATGTATGGAATCTATCAGTTGCACTAGTCGGTACTTGTAGACTTAGTTCCGTCGTCCTTAGATGGAGGAACTCAACCTCCTCTGGAAATAAAAGAACAGACCCCATATTAATCCAAGCCCCATAAGTAACCTGACCAGCCCGGCTGACATCTTCCTTTGATCCTGAATTTATATTTGTTCCGAGGGCCATACCTATCGCTCTTGGTGTCATGATTATTGCACCACCTGGCGGTAAAATAGATGTTTGTAGAACCCTACAGCCACCAATCGTACCTATGTTCCCGCTCTCAACATAACTGCTATTCGTATATGAAATACCGTTACGTATCTTCTCGTCATACCACATACTCACCGCATTTAATGGGTTAGTTAGCATTACCATAACCGTATCTGGAGTGGATTTAGACCTAGCTATAATCCTCTGCCTAGCCCTTACTATGTCGTTCAATGTTAGACGATCAATCGTTGCAGAATTTACCCCCTCAACTAGCTCAATTTGATCAGTTGGCGTTACAATGCTATATTTACGATGGTCTACACGCCCCTCAGGACCTTTACCCGTAGTCGTATCTACTATTGATCCTAGGTTCGTACCACTGGGTAGCATACTCGCCTCCCCAGGATTAACGTCAGTTGGCCCCTGCGTGAATATTTCCGTAGATGCCGTCACATTACTACTATTGGTTGACTCATCCCGCTTTAATCTACCTACGGTTTCAATGACCACTAGGTCAATAGTCTTGTTTATTGCCTCAAATAGTGAATCAATAATCCTCCTAGCATAATTGAAGTTAGATAGTTGAGCTTGGTCTATTGCACTTAGCGTATATGTAGCTCCATAAATCTGCGTCCTAGCAGATTTCCTTCTAAACTCTAGCCCAACTATAGTATTCTCTTCTCCTGTCTTATAAAGAGTACTCTCTAGCTGACCAATCTCTAAGTTAAATGGCCTAGCAAGCTGCGTCACTGGAACAGGATCAAAGAACACTTGCCCAGCTCCACGCCTTAATAACGTATAGGTAGAAAGGTTCTCGCTCGTTTTCCTATAGACCGATGCGGCTATAGTATTAAATGTCGGCTTCGATAGCGCCGGTATACCCGTTGAAGGGCCTAGTCTTGTATCCATTATGATGTCCTCAATCTAACATGTAAAATTTCACTCTCATTCAACACTACCGATCCCATCGATAACCAGATGGCAAGGATTAATGCCCCAGCCTGCTCTACAACTATATCAGATCCAACCCTAGGTTGTGGCTCGGTCACTAACCCTATTGACCCACTAGTAAAGATCGTCATGATATCTCTAGCACAATGTGGGGTTTGTATTACAAATGTTCCCCCTATCATTTGTATCCTCCCACTAGTTACCGCATCACTACTCGTAAATGATACCGCCCTTATATAATCATCATCCTGATATAGATCTGCAAATCTCTCCGGATGAATAACCATTGCTAGCGGAGCCGTCTGCCTCAGATATGCCCTCCTTAAGATATGAGCTCTTGCGCTTATTATATCTACAAAACTAAACCTACCTACCTCAGCTGATAGTAGACTCTCCATTAAAAAACTTCTACTTGTGCTAGAACCTGGAATAGGACTCAACCTATCGTAGTCGCTATAACCCAATCTAACCGTCCCGTCAGAGCTTAGTGCCCCATCAGGATTCGTGAAATACTCCTGTATATTAGGGACCGGGAATGATCCATCTTCCTTTACGTTAAATCCATATAGAGCAGATAGTATTACCAGATCTATTGTATATTGCAGCGCAGTGCTCATCTGCCTAATTAGCAGTTCTGGAGCATTTAGATCTAGTTCATCTTGTAGTTGTCTTGATATCCTGGTTTGTATACCAAATGGTGAGGTTCTCGCTTTCCTTTGTAGAGTGCTGATTGACTGCTCCTTCCTTACGTTTGGATCAGTGATCAAATCCCCCACCGCTACAGGCACCTCAGCCCCATTTACAAGCTTGGTTATCCCACTATTAACGTCTGCTTGTGTAGCTAGTCTCCTCGGCCTATATGGCGCTGTCAGTAGGTTCCTTAGTCGGTCATCTACATTGTTATATGCCTCTGCTACATATTGTACTGGCTGTAGATCAAAGAAATGATCCCCAGTGCCAAATGTAACATTACACACTCGCGCTAGTTGATTCATTCTTATTTCATATTCCTTATTTACAAAACCCGTAAATATTGGCTTTGCCAAGGCATCTAATCCAGTAAACTGGCCATGAACAGGTGCATTACCCATAATTAAAACCTCAAGTTAAATCTACAATTATTGATTCTTCCTCTCTTATTATACCTATACCCATATTAACATAAATACCTAGACTAATCCCGTTCGCACGAAGAATACTGCTATCCATATTAGTAACAGGCGGATTCAGCACTATCGCAAATGCATTACTTGTAAAACATAGTGCCTTTCCCACAGGCAAATATATATTTGGAATGATAGTGAAACCCAATAACATTTCCCTATATCCAGTCCTTGCTTCTGCGTCCTGCGAAAACTGGATTCTATTTGATAATGTACTGCTCTTATACAAATTACCTATATCAGTAGGGTTCATCATTAAAAACATACTGAATCTGTTAGATACCTTAACCGCTTCAATTAAACGAATCTTCAGTTCAATTATGTTAATTACGTTCAAAGATCCGCTTATACTCACTCTAGTAAATTCAGGATATCTAAGTAACCCTTGCTCATTACTCAGCTCCTCCGTAAGTACTCCACATCTATAATCTGGAATTCTAATGGTGTTGTTTTTTAGTCTCACGAGCCTCTGGGTAGAGTAATCACTATCACTACTTTTTAAAGGAGAGTTTAGAAAGTCCCCTGACCCCAGCCCACTTACAGCCATTAGCCTGTCTATAGTTAGGTTCATGTCAGTCATGAACTTACTCTGTAGGGCTGTGGCAATTTGAGGGCCATTATTATCTAACAAGTCTCTAGTAATAAATGCTCCCAGGACAAATGCCTTCACATCTATTCGCCGAGTAACCGTATCAGATTTACCCATGACAGGAATTGTATCATCAACATTTACTGGCGAGGCTAATACGTTAGGTAGAAATTTATGAACAAAGACATGGCCCGTCCCTGTTACTATAGTGAAGATAGATGTCAGCTGATTAGCTCGCCCTGTGAATGCAGTCTGAAGAGCCTCTCTATACTGCTGAATTCCTAGTGATTCTATTGTCATGTAATTACCTAAAATGATTTTGTTTCAAGATATTCGTTTATTTGGGTTGAGAGCTTATCCGTCTCTTCTTCCACTTGCGGCGGCGGAGCTGTCTGAATAACTGGCTCTCCAGACTTCTCACTTCTCTTAATGTCTAGTCCCGCAAAGACCTCTACAATCGCAGGGTTATATTTAAACCGAGGATTAGCCATCAGTTCTTTTAACTCTGCTCTACTCTCACTGATTTTCTCCATGTTGGTAATAGACTGGTCTAGCCTAGCTTGTGCATCTACTTTATCTCCTAGGGCCGTCTTGAGATTTAAATATAACTCTCTCTCAACATCATATTCCTTCATGTCAGCGGTCAATGTCTCTAGTAATCCATGCGCCTGGTCCTGGCTTAACCCATATTTATGAAATGTAGTTGTAACTTGTTTCATGAAGTCAGGATCTGCCTTCAGTTTATTGGTCACTGAACTAGAAAATTTATATTCCTCTGGCAGCTTAGGCCTTCCCAGCTTGCCAAAGAACCTATCAATTGAATCGTCATCCTTTGGGTTTGGCATTGCTATCACCCCAGGCACGTCAAGTACCTTGTTATAGAAATCCTTGTATTCACCTTCCCCTGAATCCTTAGTAGGGATATTGACCGCCTTACCAATTTTATCCTTTAGAGTTAGATAGTCTTGCGCTAATGAATCCAGGCTTTCATGCGATACCAATGATTGAACCTTTTGTAATTTATTTGCTAACAATGACTTCCAATCCCAACTATTAGACATAATGTCCCCGGTTATATTACTTCATTGGAATTATCAGTGGTTAATTATAGATTGACAATATGTTTCTCAGGTCTCCAACCAATGCTTCTGCATCAGGGTATTCAGATTCCCAGAATCCAAGTAGCTCTTGAGCCTCTGACGATTCAAAGACTGTTAAGACTTTATTTATATATTCTTCTTCTAGCAATAACTCAGACTCCATCGCCACCTCTGTTCAGCTTTGATTGTGCGTCTGCTAAACGGTTGGTAATTTCAGCAGCTTGTTGCTGTTGTGCCTGCGCATTCCTTTGCTCCCTTGCCGCAGCTACTGCTTCTGGCGGCATTATTACTGAAGGGTCTACCCTACTTAAGTCAGCCAATAGCCTTGCCGCTCCATCTGCATTCCCATTATCTAACACCTGTGGGAATCCAATCCCAGCTAAGGTAGCTAAGGAGTTTAGCCAGTCCAATGCCCCTTGTGCCTTTTGGGCTTTCTGTGAAAAAGCGTTAATCATATCTAAATCTATTAGGTCTCTTAGGTCCTCATTCCCTAGTTCATCAGGTCGCTCAGGAAACTGTGGCGACAGTAAGTCTAAACACCGGTGAGTTATCTGACTCAGAAACCTGTTGTTAATGTTACTCACTACTGGATGTAAAAGTCTTTCAGTTATGCCAAAGATACCGCGCTGCTCATCTACCGCCGAAATCTTATCTACATAAAATGCCTCTCTAATTGCTGCCTGTAGCTCATTGATACCTAACTGCGCTACATCTACCCTTATAGGGTCCTCAAGCCTCTGTATGCCCCCCATATCGCGCGTAAATAGTATCTCATTAGGCTGGATGAATCTGCGGTTAATGAAATCCCTTTGATTTGTAACATATGGTGGGGCTACTGCCTTATAAGTAGCTACTAACACCATCTCTCTTAAGGAGTTTAGACTTTTAATATCAGGCAAAGCCCTATGGCCAATCCCACGCCCATATATATTCCCCGGTAATCTTTCCCAGGTTGCAAAAGATACTGGATCTGTATTACTTCCCTCTATACTAACGGCTCTATTGCCATCTATTACTAGGGTTGTATAGTTACTTCCTCTTGCGCGCAGAGATTCAGTAAGAACTTCAGTCGAGAATGTTGCTCGGCAGAATTCAGTTACTTCATCTAGCCTTCCTTCAGGAGCATCAGTTATACCGAGCTGTCTATATGTAGCTTTAATCTTCTCAAAATGGTAAGCAACATCATTATTTGCTGATTCTACCCACGCCATTGATTCAATTGGCAGTGTAGAAAAGATCAGCTGGTCTTCATCTAGCGTTATGCGCATTGCCGTAACACCCAATGCAACCAGAAATAGACAGGATGCCCTTAATTCTCCATATATAGTTGAAGTGCTAATTCTTTCATAAAAGATATCTTCGACTTCAGTTAGGTATCTACGTGCTATGACACTATTTGAAAGTCTTTGCTCTTTATACGTAAAACTTACCCATCTTCTACCACCATTAGTTGCGCCATAATTGACGAATGATGCTAATGTTTCTGCGGCATTAACTGCAGTTGAATCAAATAGGCCTTTACTTATGGCAGTATTTTGGATTGCATTATCGCCAAAGAACTCGGACCCTATTTGGGGAATGATATATTTCTTTATTTCTGCCCATAAGGGAGCTGCATAGAACCGTTGACTAGTGCCAAAGGTGTTATCAATGGTGATAAGTATCCTCTGAATGTCCATTTAGCTTCTTAGTCTGTTAAAAAGGAAGTTAGTGTTTTCTCTTACTCGGCGTTGCTGTTCTTGTCTTAAGTTTCTTAGCGCATTGAACTGCTCATTTTCCTCAGTCATCATCTCTCTAGCAAGGATATTCTCAATATCTCTTGTCCTTTGATTAGATTGACTAATGGTATTAGCCGCAGAAACGCTTGTTAAAAGTAGTCCGGCAGCCTGGGCCACACCAATACTCATCATTCACCCCAAAATAGATATTTATCATAACCTGCTGTTTCAGGTCTTCCCATATTTACATTAATACTATCGTAGTCAATAAGATTTCCGTAATAGGCCATTGCATGAGCTCGTAAAGCGTCAGCGGCATGAGAGTTTTTATCATGTAGCGGTATTTTTTCATAGCTTTGAGTCTTTAAATTCATTTTACGACGGTAATGTAACAGTTTCTCTAGACCATCATGGCAGTGAGCGACATGGAAGTAATAGTTCTTAAAATCACCTCTCACCGCATCGATTCCTTCTTGTACTTTGCTTCGAGGGAGAATTCTAATGTAATCGCCCACTCCAGCCTCATAGCATAGGTCTTGATATATACTTGCGGTAGTACCTTTCCCGGTCATAGTTCTTTTAGAGCCGTCATGGGGTAGGTAGTGGGCACCTATTTTATATCCCCTATCATAGATGTATTTCACATGAGCTGATAAGGGTTTCCCAGTTGTTTCATAGTAATCAATGAAGTGCTTGCGATTCTGTTCTATCTGGACAAACCATATGGATGTAGCGTCACTTATCCCTAGATCGTAGAAGGCATAGACTTCTTTATTCTCATCCCAAGGGAAAAAGCCAACCCTTCCATCTTCACGCGCATCATCTATGACATCTTGGTAGTAATAACCAGATTCAGCAGTGTGGAACTTGCAATAATATTCTTGCTCTTCTTTTTCTTTAGACATCCCATAGGTTTTTCTATCCCTTTCAACTAGTGCTTTATCTACAATTGGCTTTCCTTTGTGATCTCGTGTATCTAGAATAGTACGTACTGATACAAACCAGTCAGATTCTCCAGCAACATTCTTATATAGCTGATAAAAGTCGTTCTTACCGTCTGGTGTGGATTGAAATAACATCCAACCATTATTAGCAACAAAAGCTGGCCGCATGGTTGTCCAAGTGTCTTTTGACATCCATGCCGCTTCACTGAATATGGCCCCTACTGGATTAGTCCCCCGCAGCCTATCCGCATTGAAGTTAGACCCTACCAGTTTTATTACACTCCCATTATTGAAGTATATTGCTCTTTGAGTCTCTAGCTTCCTTAGGATCACTTCTGGGGTAATGTAATCTAGGAGCTTGCGCCCTTTGAAATCAGTCCCATGCCACATCACCTTATCAGCCTGAGCCCTTTGCGGCAGAATGTAATAATATTCTCCTACCCTCTTATGTGCAGCTCTTACCATGAAACATAAACTAGTTAGGTCTTTACCGCTTCTTCTATGCCACATTAGAAAAAAGTTCTTTATCCCCTTATCAAACTCATTGAATAATTCCTTTTGGTATGTATAGGGTTTGTACCATCTATAAGGATATAAGGTTGACATGCAAACTCCTGAATATATGTTGCACACATCATACATAAAATGGTTTAGAAAAGTTTATAGTAATTTTCTCTGTTGGCATGCTGGTTGTGGCCATGGAGATCGTAAAGGTAAAATTAGTTCACTTATCGCAATGGGATATTCTCCTGGCATACCTGATTTATTTATTCCTACACCACCCAACAACCCAAGAAAGGAGCTTGGCCTATTTCTGGAATTTAAAATTGGTAATGCCCCTTTAAGGCTTAGTCAAAAGGATTTCCTTCGTAGATTTAGGTCGTATAATTTTTGCTTCTATGTCACTGGAGACATTGCAGACGCTATAGAGGTTACGTTTAGGTTCTTTAATACTACTGAACCTATTGAGTTACCTACTAGACATCAGCGCGCTTATGAAAAGTTCTTAGGTACTAGTCTCATAAACTAGATCTTCTGCTTTATAATCTATCTTATAGATCAGACCGCAGCATAACATAGCTTCAAAATGAAATGGAAGTTTGGTATCCTTAGCTTTGGCTTGTAAGTATTTAAAATTAGTATGAATTTGAAAGCCCGCAGGTAGATTTACTGGGCCTATCCATGTGCTGTTGAGATATACATGAGCATTCTCAGCTTTTATAATGATTAGGGTTTTTACTGTTGTTCCTCGCTTAAATCTGGTCCAATCAGCTGTAGTGGTGTTAAATGACCAGTTCTTATGAAAGTTAGCATCTGTTATTAGAATATGTTGAATGGGGTACTGGTAAACTGTTGCTGCTTTCTGATAGAACTGCTCCCCAAAATTAAGCCCACTTGTTATTAGTCTTGCAGACATCAGTTCATTTGGGTCTACTGGATGAATATCTATGGTGTCGATACAATTGTCCCCTACATAGTTAGCCATAAACTGAATTGATCTATTTTCAAAGTTTACGGGTATAATGTCTCCTTTGTTTATTTGTAAGTAGCAATTTTTCTGTTCATGTACATCTAATCTAGATCCATAAGCGTCTTTCACCTTTATTGATGTAGATGGTTGGGGTTTATAAACGTGATATCTAATCATCTTCGTAGCTCGGAATAGTTACATTTTGTGCGGCAACTCTGCTCTTCGTTTCTTCTGGAAATATATATCTGAATAATGCTACCTTAGCATCAAATGCTCTTTGTTCGCCTTGACTCATGGATTCTTGATTGATTGTCTTATATAGCAGCTCTTGCTTCTGAATAAACGCATTCATCTCAACAGCTACGGTATATTTATCCCATAGTCCTTCTGTCTTAGATATATAGTTCAGAAATGCGACCTTATTAGCCGTGGGTAGCCCTTCATTTGCTCTTGACTCTAGGATTTTAGCTAAAGGTTTGCCGGTCTGCATCACTGCCGCGATGATGTCAAGGGCTACAGCTTTAGTAATTTGAGGGACTAGTACCATGGCTTATACGAACTCCAATTTATGATGTCTTCTCGCCCCCTTCTTTATCACATCTTTAGGCCTGTTGCGCCACGATTCTGTCTTATGTACTGGCAGGTCTAGATTAATAGGTGGGTATTTTAAGCTTCCTCTATTGTTATTCACCTCTGAAGTAATTATGTTTATGAAATTATCCACAGCTTTACACGTTTCAGGTGTTGCCATTATACTCCTCTCTATTACCTTTCGCCTTGCCTCAAATACATGGCAGATGTAATCCTTTTTAGGGTACCTATCTACCACTTGGGCATATGCTTCTCCAAACTTCTCGCTAAGCCTGTATTGCCTCCTATTGGCCCTTCTAATCGCGTCTATTTCTTCAACTAGTGACTTTATTTGATAGTCGATTATATATTGGTATTCTATTGGCAGCTCTTTGCTATAAGCAACGAAGAATTGCTTTAACTGGTTCATCCAATTTCCTCTTCTATATAAGCAATTAGATGATCTTTAGCTTCCTTATCATTAGAGACATAGCTATTGACTAGTGTGAGTAAGATCATTTTAAGATAACGCTTTTCAACTGGAGTTAGAGAGTTGATATCTTTAGATATTCCTGTAAGGGTTTGTTGAATCTTTGCAAGAGCTTGACCCGATATTTCAGTCATTTTTAAAACTGCGAAAGCGTCACTATGCACTGTAAAACTACGAATGCTACAATTGCAAGATATATTTTTGCTTGGCTCCTTTTCTTCATATCAAAAAAATGTGCAAAGTACCATATTATACTTGTAGTCGCTGTGAATACGAATATTTCAATAAGCATTCTCTTTCCTCTAGTTATAATAGTTTATTATGAAATCTTGTTCAGCTAGATTGTCTAATATGGCTTGATTATAATTAAGATATGCCATATCCCGCTCATACTCGCTTTGAATTAGATATTTTTGATAATTAGTTGTTATTGAAAGACGTTCAAGCCAATTTGTATCTAGAGCATAGCTGTTTCCATAGCTGAATGTCGGAGTTCTAGCCCCGAGTTCTATTAGATCTATTTCTAAGTTACTTAACATTTTCTTTACCCATAAGTTGCTTGTTTCATGACTAACTCCACTAAAGATTATGTGGATCAAGTTGAGGGTTTAATTGTGTTAGTGGCAGCGTTTCGGGATATTCTTCACTATCACCACCATCACCAAAGTTGCCATCTTCATTATAATCATAAAGCCCTAGTTTATTGTGCTTAAGGTAGTCAATCTCTTCGTCAGTATCTCTAATATCACTCATTAGATCACTCAATTCAGATTTATGTTGAGGAATTAATTTATCGTAACTCCCTGTTTTAAGCAGCATAGCAAAGAATTGACGAGCGATATTGTAAGACTGTTTCCACTCTTTTTCATAGGTTATGTATAAACAAGTGTTCTTATTCTTGGCGCTTAAAGGATATGTAATCATTAGATTCCTATCTATTAACCACTTGATTTGACAAAGGAATTGGTTCATTGCCGTTCGCCCAATAGGATGATAGCACCGCGGAAAGCTTCTCAAAATAGGTGGCAAGAAAGCTAATCTTCTTATTGTTCTGTTGCGTTCAAGTACTGGGACTACTTTATGTAGCCACTGCATAACTTCAACAAACCTGATTGGCTCAATCACTTTTAAAGCAACATCGCCTATGACTGTCCCCTTATTGGGGACTTCAAATGTTTTTGCACACTGCATTTTAACCTTCTTTTTTCGTTGAATAAATCTTATCAAACGATCATAACACGTTATTCACATATTTGTAAACAATTATGTTGATAATTTCTTTATGCTTTTTTAGGTATAACATCGCTCCATGGCTTTGAACTCAACATGTAGTGCATCAAACATTCTGTATTCAGGGCTTTTAGTTTTCATATTCTTGCAGGCATTAAGAGCTTCGCAGATATGTGTAAGGTTCTGTTTAGTGAATGTTTGCCCGTCTCCCACTGTTTGAGTGTGTTTATAGTCCTTAGCTATGGTTTGTAGAATACTGAGTGTTTGTAGTGCCGTTTTGCCGCTTAGATAGCCTATTTGGTACCCTAACATCTCTAGATTAGCTGCTTGTGTTCTTGTCATCTTCTTATACCTGTAACATTCCTTTTTAGTTTATGAACTTGGTTTTTATATGCCACATTTTATCTAAATAACACTTACTTTATCTTTCTTCCTGTTTCATCCACATTTTCTTTATCTCTTGTCTCCCCATTCTCCTCATAGTTTCTTTGAATCTTTCCGTCTTCTTTTCCTTTAACTTTTTCTTCAGCTCTTTTTCATCTACTTTGTCATCTTGACCGTCTTTCCAAGGATTATTAGTTACCAAATCCTCTATTGTACATCCAAGTACTTTACTTATTTTATATAAGTACATTACAAAATTATTCTTCCTTTTACCCGCCTCTAACTGACTTACCTCTTGTGGACTCCATCCTACCTCATCAGCTAGCTCGTATTGCGTCAGCTCTAATTTCAATCTTTCTCTTTTTACCCTCTTTCCCACAAGGGCTGGAAGAAATTTCTCCTCTAATGGATCCATCATAACCAGCCGCCTATTCTTCTTATAGCATTTACGTTATATTAACTATGTCATTTAAACTCAACCCTATTTTTCATATAACCCCTTTTGTGGATCTTGATCCCCAGGGAAATCATATAAGCCCGGGATTGAACCACAGTCTCCCGTTTCTGGATCTGGCTCTCCCTCTGGATCCCCACAGACTTCTCGAGGACCATGCCAATACATATCTATATAAGGGAAGTCTTTTTCAAAGTTATTGTCTTTTTTCCCTCCACCGAACAATTCATATACCCTAAGTAAGCATAAATGCACTTTGTAGTATGATATCGACTCTTCATCAGGCATTCTTTCAGGATTGAAGGAGCCGTAGAACGCATCTATCAGATTTAACATCTTATCAGCGCGTAGCATTGATACCGCATTAACTTCCTCAACATCTTCCTTAGTTATAAATGCCATTCTTTCAAAGAATCCCCATATCTCGCCCTCTGTTCTTTGTGGCAGTTTATAGGAATGAAATAAACCCTGTAGTTTGCTAAAGTTCCTCCTAACCTCATGAATTTTCTTTATACGCCACGAGATTGCCTTTAACCTTTCCTGCCACGAATTGTGTTTAGATTGATTTACTATATCTTGGAAGTCCCTACACCTTTTAGGCAGGGGCTCCCTTTTTGCTCTAAAAATGTTCATTCTTAGCTCCAGCCACCCAGAACCGGAAATCTATTAAGAAATTGTTTCATCCAGCCCAACGACGATATATGTCCCAGCTTATCTGTTTCAACTGGAAAGTAACTTTTATCTAAGTCATCCGCCTCCCAATTACCGAGGAGTTCACAGATTTTATCCAAAGTCCATTGAGTATATGGCATCTCCCCTAGATTGCTGCAATTCTCCGTTTCAATAACAATCTTATGGAGTGAGTCCCACAAATCTTCACGCGTTTCCGTGCTAAGAATGTACTTCCCCTCGTATTCTTTCCCATAGTGTTGGCGAATTATGCTATTTTCACTTTTAAGCCTTCGCCTTAATTCCTCTACCGAATCCTCTTTTACTTCATATTTCCCATCTTTGAACTTATACATCTTTTAACCTCTTTAACCTTTTAGACTTTAGTATTGTAATCTAATTAACTTAGTATTGCAACACTTAATTTACAATTTATTTAAGAAACAATTAAGTTAATTTGAGATGAAGCAATCTGTAGCAGTCATCCGGAAATTCCGGATAAGTGAACCTTCCTTCATCTTTTCTTTAACTTCATAAATGCTTCTTTTATCTTCTTTTCTTTAACTTCATAAATGCTTCTTTTATCTTCTCTTGTCTGATCCTTGTCAGCTCGTCTTTCTTCTGTCTTGCCCTCTTTACCGCTTCTGCAGTCTGTGCGTTCTTTATACGCTCTGTAGCCTCTTCTATCTGCTTGGCAAGCCTCCTGTCCTCCTCTTCAACGTCCATTATTTGTTTTTATTATCTTGTTATTTGTACGCTTTGAGAAGAGTATTTATATGTTCTTTGGTTACAACCCTTTTTGTTGTCACCTCTTTATCTAACCTTTCTACTTATAACTTTAACTCGTTCTATTTAACATGTCAACACCTAATTAACATTTAATTGTAACTAAATTATTGAAGATAGTACTTGACACCCTACACTACTACGGTATACTTATAACATGTGCGCCACGCATGCGTATGTATTGTATGCCAATCTTGGGATATGCGAAAAATAGTATAATATGCTAAAACCGACCTACGGGGGGTATATTTACAAACTAAGCGAAGCTTAGTTTGCGGGCTTACACGCCTCTTGTCAACGCGAACGGATCTTTTACGAGCAGCCTTTTTACAGACGGACAATTCAAACGAGCTTTTACGTAGGGGACTTTAAGTCCTAGATAAAAAGCAAGTACCAAGACAATTATTACGCACAAACATAGGAGTCTTTTAAAGTAAGATAGCATGCCCGTGAAACATTGTTGATAACCCTGTTGATAACCGTGAAACATTGTGGTCTTTCTTTATCAAAAAAAAGGTCAAATCCCCCCTATAGACCCCCCTCTAGTAACTGGCTGGCCGCTAAAGGCCAAAGCCAGTTTCCAACTTTGTAGTTGGGGACTGGAAGAAGGCCTTTCAAGGGCTTTATGAAAATAAATGTTACTTGAGGTATATATGCCATATATGGTCTGGAGTAGCCTAGTTACTAGGAGGGGGGTTTGGGGGGTGGTAAGAGCTTGACTTAGCTCGTGAATCATCATCTAGCCCACTAAATATTACTTTCTTTATAAAACGAATACCGCTTCTTTATAAAGCGAATACCACTTCTTTATAAAACGAATACCGCAGCGGGCGAAGGTTAAGAAACCCGCTACGGTGATGTTTCTTGGTTCTTTGTCTAAGAGAACCGAAGCTAGTATAGCGTAGAAAGCTCTGATATAATAGGGGAGAATTATGAAACGGAGGACTGGGTGAGTAATTTGTTAAACATTCAAGTTAGGAGTCAGTCGGGTTTACCCTATTCTTTGACAGACTTTCAGACATCATTGGGAAATACTGAGAGGAGCTTGACGGAAGCTATGGCTAGCGTACCTGTGAAGGCGGTTGGGGTTAATACTCTACCTAGTCATCCTGGTGGGGTAGCTAGTTATATAATGGGGAGCGCGCCGGCGGGAAATCTGAGTGATTTAGCGAATCATCTTGCTATATTTTACCCTAGATTGAACCTTTGGGTGTTTATTCCGCCTACGGAGGCTAGACAACTAAGATTAGCTGCCCCGCGGGACCAAGTGATAACGTGGAATAACGCAAACACGGCCTGGGAGACAGGAAATAGTGATAAGCTGGTGTTAGGGAGCGTAAATTTCTCTAATCCTTACGATGTTAGTCTTCCAGGGGATAGGTTTATATTTTATAGGCCGGAAGATTTCGCCTTTAGGGCGATACCTTTAGCTGGGACTGGGTTAGATTTTAATCCTGGGTTAGATACGAACCTAAGTGGAGAGGATGATACTGCTCCATTTGTTGCTGAGAAGACTATAGGGCAAGTAAGATTGAGGGGTATAACGATTGGGGCAACCCCCGCCCGGGGGGGCGGTCTGGCACAGACCAGCGGAGCGATTACATTGCCTAATTCACTATTTGTTAGCGGGGCTACATATAGTCCTGGGGAAACAATTTACATTAGGATCTTAAAATCTACGGCTGCGGATACAACCCCTTCATTATTTTCTACGGGATTAGTGGACGCGACTAGCGTGACAACTGAAGCATTAGGCGGGATAACTTACAATGCGGCCTATGCACAGATAGGCCGATTGGTGTATAATAACGCTACAGCTAATACGAGAGTTATTGAACTCGACTTTGGTACGGGCACTACTATTGCTTAAGTTTTTTTAACAATTGAATGAGGTTTTAAATGGACTTTATATTTTTAAATGATTCTGGAGTTGTCCAGAATCTAGATTTCTACAAGCTGCGCTTAGCTTCCTCTGGACAGTCTGTTGAGACTGTAAGAGATAGCGCAAGGGTATATGATGCTGGGGCACATACTGGTGGTGCAAATGCGCCAGGGGTTAATATGCCTCGTAGCAATCCACCACCAACTTATGGGTGCCTATTGTCAGGTACACCTGCGGCTCCCTGGACTACTTATGCAAATCATCTACTAGTTAGATCTCTCGGGGGCTTTTTGGCGATTGCGCCAACTGTAGCTGGTACGATTTCGCATGAACAGAGGGCAGTTGATTATACGTACAATGTTGGCATGACTGCCTGGACGACAACTATTACTGACAGTACTGAAGAAGGGCGTACGGGTTTACAAGGGCCTGTAGGGCCAGCAGGGCCAGCTGGAGCGGGGTTTGTTGCCAAACTAGCTGAGAATGCTGTCTTAGCCGGTGAGGTGCCTTCACGGATGATTACGACTGAGTCTGGATATGAGGCAGTTGGGGCGGAGGACGCTAGGCAATTGGATTTAAAAGTATGTGCACCGGTATTTAGGGTACAAGGATCTCCACCTAGTTTCGTAATAGGAAACTGTGGTGATTTACAGAGTTTAAGTGGTTCAACAGCGAATCAAGCAGCGGCTTTGGCTAAGGTAGATGCAACAGATGCAAATTTTTCAACTGGGGGTCTAGGAACTGCATTTGCGGCTAGTTCTGTGTTATCATTTGTTGGGATAGTTTCTCTAGGTAGAGATATTACGGGGACAAATGGCTTTCATCAGGAACCGGTCTCAATCGCGACGCTTGCAACGATCCGAGAAGACGTATTCCCGAAAGCGCCCGGCACCATCTCGAACAACGTGTACCTCGTCTTCGTTAGGCCGGCGTCTATTAGTCCTATTAGTTCTGGCACTGATTGGTACATTGCTGGGTATTCCTCTCAAAACACTTCTACAGACCTTACAGTCAATACTTTAGTATATAATCGTAGATCTATGTTGGTTTCATCTGGTGTTGGGTTCGCTCGGAGTGCAGGGGTTAATATGGGGTCCATGAACAGGATAGTGCTGCAAACTCGCTCCGATACTTTCACTCTTCCAGCATAGAGGTATGACAAATGGCTGACTATATATTTGTAACGAGAGCTGGAACTGAGTTATCTATTAACGCGGTAAAGGTGGCCCTAGCTGGGGCAAGGAAGAAGACAATTGAAGACATCATAAACCTAACTAGGGTGAGGGCGGTAAATGCAGCTGCCCCACCTACGACGGTATCTAATGGCTTCGCGGCTTTAATAGGGGCTTCACCGACTGGGGCATTTATGGGTCGTGCTGGGCATTTAGCTATATCATTCAGTTATGGGTGGTTGTTTGTAAGTCCTGGGGCAATAGGCAATGTTGCGCAAGATTACAGGGCGGCACAGTATTCTTATAATTCTGGGACAACGAGTTGGACCGAAATGATCACGGATTCAACTGCTGAGGCTCTAGGGCCTATTGGGGAAGCCGGGCCTGTTGGTGCCTCTGGGGTTGTTACGAAACTCTCTACTTCTGCGACTTATAGTGCGAACGGGAGGGTTATCGTTCCTCCTGGGGACTGGGCTGAAACCACGACGACTGAGCTTGCTGTAGATGATGGTGAACCTCGTACATTAGTTGCGGCAACGGTCAGGATTGGATATCCTGTAGTACATATTATACCAACAACTGGTAATGCTTACTACACTGTTTTACGCCCTTGGGCGGGAAGGCCAACCAATGTTGAATCAGAGCGTATTAATAGTAACCAAGAGTCTGGTAACCTTAGGGTGGGAACCTTGTCGGTTGATAATACTTTAGCAACGAACCGTGCTATAGGTACCCCAATTCCACAGGGGGCGCTAGTTAGGTTTGTGGGTATGTGTACTGAAACTAAAGAAATTACTACAGACGTAGCGCGGACAGATCAAAATACGTTTAGATTTAGCCGTGGCTGTATTATGCGTGAGTCATTGTTATATAGGGAGCAGGTAAACACAAACATTAACGCTCAAAGTGGAACCGGGCCAACATACACAGGTGTATATATGTTATTTTATAGACCTGTCAGCGGGCGTGAGGCCACCGGAGCGGCAAGTAATACTTGGTATTTCGGTAGTTTATCTTCTTCAGTAAATGGGTCTCCCAATTCACAGGGGGGTGTCTTTGCGGTGACTGCAATCCCAATCAATACGGGTGTTAGGGTGACTGTTTCAAGTCAGAACGGAACTGGTGGTACGAATTATATTCCATTCTTTGAAGAAGAAATGTATCATGTGATGCCTGAATCCATTACGTAACCCCTAGTGGTAAGAGGGCGCTAACCGCACCTTGGAGGGAGCGGTATGAGAGGGGCTGCCGTAAGCGCCTCTCATTAGCGATAAATTTATCGGTGATTTATGGATTATGTGTTTACAGATGCCTCGGCAAATGTTTTAAATATAAACGCATTGAAGGTTTCTTTAGCTGCTCAACGGGGCGCACTTGAGAAAGTGGTAAATGCGGCAAGGGCGAGGGCAGTGAATATAACCACGCTACCGACTAGCCCATCTAATGGATACGTAGCTCTATTCAACAAGACACCGACAGGAATATGGGCTGCGTATCCTGCATACATGGCGATATATATACCTTACGTATTAGAAGGCGGGGCCTGGCTGCTTGTTTCTTCTAACCTTCTAGGAAATGTTGCTCAAGATTACCGTGCTGCGCAGTATAGCTTGTCCATAGAGGCAAGCGGGTGGGTTGAGGTGGTTACAGATGCCTCTGCTGAAGGAATAGGCCCTGCGGGGCCGAGAGGGCCTTCTGGGGCTAGTAATGTAGTTACAAAGACATCTATATCAGTAACATTCCCCGGATCGTTTGCATCAGGTCGCTGGATTTCAAATGAAGGAATTAGGTCTGCTGTAGATGATGGCGAATCGGTTACGGGCTTTATTCCTGCTAGCATTCATTTAGGGCACCCAGTAGTTCACGTAATTCCTGTTACCGGAGCTCCTTATTACCAAATTTTGCGGGAGTCTCTACAGGATGGTAGTGGTACCGTTCCACCAGGAATAAGAGCAACTCCCGCAACAGGTGTGGGTGATTATGCGGATATCAACCGTCGAGGCTCAACGTTTGTTTCCCGGGGGGATAGAGTGCGGTATGTGGGCATGTGTGTTACAACCAGAACTATTGAGACTACTGCACAAAATACGAATGGGATGCCATTCCGGTATTCACCAAATATTACCATTAGACAGGATGAGTTAAGAGTTACCATTCAAAGAAATTTTAATGAAGGCCCATTTTTTGATGGGGTGCTTTTATATTTTCAGTCCAATGGAGTGAGATATCACTATTTCGGTCTAGTATCCACTGTTCCAGGACGCAATTTCTCACGGATTAGATTTTCAAATGGTAATGGTGTATTGGGAATCCCCGCTTCAGATGGCCCCGCGGCTACCGTACAAAGCTTTAGCGGTCCGGACGCTAGTCCAGGTGCGACAAGTTATTTTACGTTTAGTGAGAAAGAAGAATATCATGCTATTGGAATATTCTAGTGAGTAATGGAAACGGAAACGGCTATAGATTCTTTACTCGTTCTGGCAGGCCATTAGACAAAGCTACATATTTGGCTCAATTAGAAGGGCGGAATCTCTCTATAGGAAACTTAATTAGGAGAGCAAGAGTTTCAGCGGCAAATGTCAAAGTGCTACCGCCGGAACCCTCGAACCGTTATACGGCAATTATGTCACAAATTCCAGCAACACCTTTCGTTAGATATGCAAACTACCTAGTTTTTTATCTCTATGAGGATGTTTGGTTATTTGTTCCACCCGCAAGGGCTGGTATAGTCCAACATGAATATCTTGGTATACAGTATGCTTATGATAAGGCCGCTAGAGCGTGGAATCCGACAAACTTACCTGGGGCGATTCTTGAATCTAGTTCGGGGGGTGGAGCGCCAGATAAACTGGGGATATCTGTCTCTGGCCCTTTTGCTAGTGGCAATTATATTTCTTTGCGGTCTAGGAGTGGGATTTTTCCTATTTCAGGAACAGCTCTCCACGATATACGAGTTGGCACACCAGTGTTTATCGGTTTTCCCGGAGGAGTTGCAAGAGGAATTGTGGGATTCACCACAGATTTAAGTAAAATCAGCGCTAATATGCCTGAAGATACATCTGCTGTAGATCCTAGATTCTCTACTGGTCTAATGGGGCAGGTTATGCCGAGGGATGTACCTATTTCTCTCCTCGGAGTAGTGATAGAATCTAGGGACAGGACTGTTATAACAACTTCAGAACAGATATTATATACAACTGAAGGGTATTTTAGAGAGGATCTTCTACCGCAAGCGGTATCAGCTCCTATTAACTTTGATAATGTTTATTTTCACTTTCTACGCCGGGAAAATACCACTGATTGGTTTGCTTATGGATATTCTTCTCTCGATTCCTCATCAGATGTCACTATACTAGGAGTAACCTATAACCGGAGGTCATTAATTATTGATTCTGGGGCAGGCTTAAGGAACGAATCCTACATTCGCATAGCTTCTGGATCTAGACAAATAATTTTACCGTGACTATGGACTTCTACGCTTACGATAGTGCAAGCAATTCACTACGCCCAATTCAATTCTACGAAAATAGGTTAGTGGCTAGGGGGACTAGTTTAAAAGAGATTGTAGACAGCGCTCTAGTTCATTCTGCGACAGTTTCTACTCCAGATGATCTTGTTAGTGTTTCTGGGTGGGCAGGGTTAATTTCCTCTTCTCCTACTAATAGGATTTTTGCAAATATTCCGAATTATCTCCTGATATATCAAGAGGACTTTTATCTAGCGGCTCCTCCCGTATATGTTGGTAGGATCTTTCATCAGAATGAAGGATTTTATTATCAATATCACCATGAATCCATGTCTTGGCAGGTGATTTCTCAGGAGGCAACTAGCGCGAGGGCTCTAGGCTTAACAGTCGCACGGCGCCCTACAGCAGCTCCTTTTCCTAGCGCAGATAATATTGCAATAGACTCTGTCCCAATATTTGTAGACTCTAGGTTCCCGCAACGTATTCTCCCGTATAGGTTGATTACAGCCAATCCTATGAATAACAGTCTCATATATTCAGCTATATATAGGGAATCAATCCCAGGCAGGCCTTTTTTAAATGACTATGAAACCGTCCCTACTACAGAGACACATCTAGGTAACTCTCTCCCTGCGGGCCAAGGGTACAGATGTTTTGGTCTAACTCTCCCTATTGGCCAAGATGGTACTTCACATTTACTCATTGATGGATTTATATCAATTCCAGCATATTTATTTGATCAGTCACAGGTTTATAGTGTTGGTCAAGCAATTTCTGCCGCTATATATCGTCGTAATAATACTACTCAGAACTATACATTCATGGAGCTTACTAATCGCTCTTCCGCTGGAACAAGGGTAGTTACCTGGGATTCTTCTGGTCATAATGACTGGCAGTATCAACTTATACGTGTGGGAGATCTTGTCCATATAGATACTACAGCTCCTCAGCCTACATCTACTTTTACTGTTTCTGTAAGAGATCAACGTATATCTTCATTGTGAGGGTAAAGCTGCTAAGCAGGCAATCAGCTCATCTAGTTCTCCGATTTCAACACGCTCTCTTACTTGATCTTCACGAGTAAGAATGCCTTCAACATTGGGATTACGTCTTCTAAATTCATCAAGATTAGGCGTTTCATCTACTGTTGATCTAATTCTATCTTCTAGCGCCGTACGTTTCTGTTCCGCTGTCATCTCTAGTATTTCGGCTAGCTTACTTGGGTTTCTTGCATTAGCAGGCGGATCCGCCGCAGTTGGAAATACGCTAGATACGTTCACATCTTCTCCGCTTAAAAACTGGTTAAGTGCCGTTTGATATGCTTCTATATGGGCATCTTCAGCAAATGTTCCTGGTCGAGTTCCAAATACCCTATCAAAGTTCTCAGTATTCGTATTTGCTGCCGTTGGGGCGTCTCTCATAAGACTCTCAATGTCTTCAGTTGCCTCAACGAAATCCTGAAGATCTGTTTGGTTTCTAAATCTAGAGCTAACCTTCCTTCTTATTTCTCTCCCTAATCGAATTAAACCATGAATTCCTACCCCAATACCCGCACCATATACTATGTTTCTTGCACTGTCAGCTAACACATCACTTGCAGGTGTCTCTGGATCTATAAATTGACGCCTATACTCTAATTCACGAGTAAATCCAAGCGCCTCCGTAATTGTATCAAACGCCGCCCCTGTTGCGGCAGTCCCTATTAAACCCAAACCCCTTGCCGCCCTGAGTGCAACCTGCACTCCTGGAGTGAAGTAAAATAATAATAGTGTCGCTATTGCTGGTGGAGAAGTTACATATCCTGCCGCACCTGCAACAAAATGTGAAGTGTAAGCTCCCGCTTT
>WLWH01000528.1_pt1 | contig 31068 bp, 26 predicted proteins | sample 6712741 | NCBI WGS metagenome assembly WLWH01 (sample SAMN12718694, study PRJNA515312) | sponge metagenome | isolation source: marine sponge | host: Mycale hentscheli | place: New Zealand: South Island, Marlborough, Capsize Point | collected 2003-05-01
CACCTACCATACTTGCAAGCAATGAAAACTGTTTAGGTGAGGAAGATGGATCAATATCAGCTTCAGGCCAAGGAACCGCACCATTTGATTATCAATGGCTTGACCCCTTAGGTAATACATTTTCATCCGCAACAAACTTAACGGTACCATCCGTAGTAAATGGATTGGCACCTGGAACATACACATTAATAGTTATAGATTCGGACGGGTGCATAACTGACACAGACATTATAATATTGGCCGGAGGCCAAGCCGTAACCCAAGGGATATGGCACAATTAAAGCTAACAAAATAAAAAACAAAAAATGAAAAAGTTATTAATTTTATGTGGAATCATGGTAACATTTGCTATGAATTCATTTTCACAAGTGGCTAACCCGGATACCGTTTGCGTTGGAGCAGTCGGTGAACAATACTGGGTGACACCAACCGCAGGATCATCATATGATTGGACTGTATCGGGTGGGGGTGGAACTATCACCTCAGGTCAGGGTACTGATGCTATCACAGTTGATTGGGGTAACACTGGTGCTTTATTTACAAGTGCAATTGAAGTAGTTGAAACAAATGCTGCCGGGTGTACAGACACTGTTACTTTAGATATCTTTATCTTGGTACCAACTGCTACACCAATTGGACCATTCTGTGAAACTGATCCATGTGTTGCACTGACAGGTGCTCCTGTAGGAGGTACTTGGAGTGGTACAGGTGTGACACTTAACGGTGGAGTTTACGAATTCTGTCCAACCACGGCAGGTGCGGGAACCTTTAACCTTACTTACACGGTAAACGGATGCTCGATAGTTATATCTGTTGACGTCAGCGGTACGCCTGTGATAGGACCTATTAACCATAATTAATGAAAAGACTACTTTATATATTATTTCTCCTGCCCTTTGGTGCGCATTCTCAACAAACAGTTGAGGTGTGTACTGAAGGCCAAGAATACATTCAAGAATATTGGGTTGAATCATCAGAATCAAACTCATCGTTCATATGGACTGTAAACGGAGGTAATATTACAAATGGTCAAGGAACAGATCAAATAACAGTTAATTGGCTAAATGTACCGTATGGCCAATATAACGTTACGGTTGAAGTTTTAAATAGTTTAGGCTGTGTTGGTAATATATCATCATTGGTTGTAGACGTAGATGAATGCTCGTTTAACAATGTGTTTGTTCCTAACTGCTTTACACCAAATGGCGATGAATCCAATAATGTATGGGGTCCGGTATTTGCCGGAGATTGGGATCACACCAAGTACAACATGCTTATATTTAATCGATGGGGTGGAATTGTTTGGGAAAGCGAAAATCACCTAGCTATGTGGGATGGAACATTTAAAAGTAAAATGTGTCAAGACGGTGTGTATATTTGGAAAATGGAATGTAAAGAGTTATACGGTGTAAAGGAAACTATGCATGGACACTTAACATTGCTAAGATAAAAATAAGGCCGCCAACCACAACGGCCTTTAGATAGGAATGATTTAATATTGACCTTTATGATGTTTGGCTGTATCAATATTAATCAAGACATGTTTACTCTTTAACTTCAGATTTCATATCTTCAGGTACTCCAGGTATTTTGCTTGTAACAAATCCAGGTAGTTTTCCACAGGTATCACACGTAAATATTTCAACTGGAATAACTTCTTCCTTTCCTGTTGGCGATATTATTGATGATACCTTTTTGAACATGAGACTGTTTGTAAACTTTTTCCCACCACATTCACATGACATCCAAGGATGGTCAGATAAACTTAACTTCACACCTTGATGTTGATTAAACTCTTGCATTAATTATCTCTTTAATTTGTTTTAATATATATCACAATGATTCTTTAAGTTAAGTTTCCTTGTGTATCTTTGTCTCTTTAGATTAACTTCCCTAAAGAATTTCAGTAATTATTTTATACTCAGCAATCAATATAGTTTTCATTTTAAAGAAAAACCTTTTTACTACTTATGTATATAAATAATAACCAAAAAATATATCATGAGAAACTGTCTTTACTTCGACATGGAATGGGTTCCAATGTCTGCTACATATGAATCATTAAAGAAAGAAGCACCTGAACATGCAGCAGCGTGGGAAAGACGTTGTCATAAATGGTGGAATCACGGAAAGTTTAGAGAACAGGATGTGAATGAGGTTTACGACCAAGAGGCTGGGTTTTATCCAGAGTTTAGTAAAATTATATGCATATCAGTGGGTTATTATAAGGGTGATCAATTGGCAATGGATTCTTTTTACGGTGAAGATGAAAAACAAATACTAACTAAGGTACATGAGCTTTTTACAAAAACAGCCGGAAAATATAGCCTATGTGGTCATAGCATTAAACGATTTGATATGCCCTATCTTGCAAAAAGAATGGCTATACACGGAATGACAATTCCTTATGATCTAAATAATGGTAACAAAAAACCTTGGGATTTATCCGCAGTTGATATTGCAGAAGAATGGGGATTTGGGTGTAACGCTGAGAAATTCACACCTCTTGATTGGATGTGCGCTGCACTTGGGGTTCAAACACCAAAGGACGGAATCAGTGGGGCAGACGTTGCATACGCTTATTACCAAGAAGGACGTATTGAAGATATTAAGAATTACTGTGAAGCAGATGTTAGAGCTACCGCAGAGTGTGAACAAAAGATATATAAACTTACAACACCACAATTAGTACAATGAAAGTAAAAGGAACTGCAAGAATACTACTAGAAGAAATTACCCGGGAATGGGAATTTGAACACGGCGGAAAGGAATATACATTTAGAGAATATGAAGGTATCCATGGTAGACAAATGTGGTTGAACGGCGAAGAGATTGTTGACTTTGACGAGCCCATAGAAGAATTAAATGATGTGACCGCATATGAAATACTAGAGGAATGTCTATCTTACGAATATAACCAAAAAAACTTATAAATGCCAGAACACGCAGAAGTCAAAATAACAAGTGAATTTGTTTCTAAGATCTCAATGAATCGAGAGTTTACTCACATGACAAAATCAGATGTGTCTAAAGTAAAAACAGATCTTAATACATTTGATGAACCCTTTATAGTAAAGTCAGAAGCAAGAGGAAAGGAAATGAAACTGGTTCTTGAAAGTAAGTCAGGTAGTAAAAGAGAACTGATGGTATTTTTAGGAATGAGCGGAACTTTTGTTAACATTAGAAAAAATTCACCAGACGATGTAAGAAACAAATTCCTCAAACATGGGCATTTAAGAATACATGATACAGAGGGTAATATGTTAGTTTTTTACGATGTTAGGAGATTCGGTAAATGGAAATGGGTTGAAAATGGTGAATGGTCTGGCAATCGTGGTAATGACCCGGTATCTGAACATAATGATTTTAAAAATGAAATACTGTCTAAGTATAAAGATCATAAAGACTTTAAATCATTAGTTGTCCATATTCTTATGAACCAACGTTGGTTTAATGGGATTGGTAACTATCTACGATCGGAGATTCTTTACAGAGTACCTGATGTTGATCCTTGGACTCCATTTAATCAACTTTCCGAAAACCAAGTTCTTAACATTATTCAACAATGCTATGAATGTCCTGTTGCCGCGTATAATCTACAAGGCGGACAATTTAGAGATTGGAAAAACCCTTTTGGGGAAACTAAAACAAATTATGCAAAGGTTAATGAAGAAACTATGCATGAATGGCGAAAAATCTATGGTGTGAAAACATCATCATACATAACGGATGGGACAAAACGTAGGTTTTGGTTTGATCCAAAATGGAATTCCGCAGTACCCGAAAAGTATCGAAAAGGCAAATTTTTGCTGAAAGAATAAACTTTTTAACTAAAGAATATATACTCAAAATAAAATAAAGCAAGTAAATAATGGCAACTATCACAATGATTGATTTACTAGGGACTGATAATGTAGCAGTGTCTCGTACCGACATTAACACTAACTTCCAAACCGTTGAAAACGCGGTTAATACACTAGAGACGTATCTTGATACAACTCCTGCAGGAGGTTCGTTGGCAGTAGGATCAACAACAATTAACTTAGGAGCAAATGCAGTAACGGATATACTGTTTTCAAATCAAGGATCATCTAGTATTTCAGGTGATATGACAGTGGCGCTATCCTTAACAGTAGGTGGCGTGAGTACGTTAACATCTGCAACAGTACCCAATCAACTATTACTTACCGGTACAGGTGTATCACCTCAAGTAATTATTGGATCTGCTGGAAATAATGTTCCAGTTGTATTACGCAACATAACATTAGCAGACGAAGAACTAGCAACAGAAACGGCAACTGCCGCTGCTACAGAAACGGCTGCAGGAACTGGTGTATTTAATGTGGATATAACAGGCAAAAGAAAACTCCTTCTTGATTATGCATTATCCCCTGCATCACCAGGTACTGCCACATCGGCAAACATAATTGAATTTACGGGTACACCAATCGATGGTCAACGTATATGGATTGGTATATCTGATGTCGGAAACGCGGCAGATATTACAAACATCTATCTATCAGCTGTTGGCTTCGACCCAAAATATGATCAACTACCAACTATTACACCGTATAATACAACAGGTGCTATTCCTACTGTCAATTGTGCAGTTGGATTCGATGGTACGTTAAATACAGCAAACGCATACAAACGACAGTGGGTAGAAGTTTACTATAACGGTTCAAATTGGGAAGTGTATAATTCACATAAAGATATACTAGGACTATAAAATAACCTCATAAAGAATGAGCGCAACACCATTTATTAAGCCCATTCGTTTGCAAGGAGGTACATTTTACACGTTCTCATCTGCATCCGAAGACTTAGGATTTTCATTTAACAATGATGATAAGAAATTTAGATTTTCTAACTATGCATTGTTGAACATCCCAGATATTAGAACAGCGGTTTCAAATGAGAACTATATTCAGTTTGACGCGGTTCCAACCAATTTTGATATTGATGGATCAAAATCGCTAAACACATATTTAGCTGAAAGCTTTCAAAATTATTGTCTTAACTTAGAGACCATAATTACTTCAAACCCTAACTATGATCCCGAGGCAAAGAGAACAGTATCCGAGAGGGTATTCTTTAAGTGGCTAAAGGAGATAGGTGCTCTAAGATTTAGACAAGCATCAACAACAGAATTATCCGATCCTGTTTTTGGTGTACATTATGTTGAAGAAGACGAATCCGAAATCTATACTAGAGTTATTCAATATGTTGGCGAAATTGACGTTGTGAATAACGTTAGGAATAATTCAAATGCATATACTGAAGTTTACGTACATTTACCAACTTCACATGGTCGCCAGCCATCTATATTATTTACTGCTACAGATGATGCAAATTATTCGCCAAACACGGAATTCACAAATGATCCAGCAGATCCTTTAGATCAACCTTATATTGTTGGTAGGGAACCTTCGGATTCACACCCAGCTGGTTTAAGTTTCTTGGCTCAGTATGATTCAACAGGATCTTATTCAGCAAATGATCCAACAGCACCAGGCGCTGGTAAATTTTTCTCATACAATACGGTTACAATGACATGGGAAGAAGCCGGCGTATCTTCTGAGTTTTACTGGTGGTACCCAACGCCGAAATCAAATACATATTTCCTAGAGAAAAATTTCTTTACGGATCCAACCAATGATAAGTTTAAAATTGAAAGTAACGCTGGTACATTAAAATCAGTGGAATTCGTTAGGTCAAGACTGGACGGTATATCATTAGAGTTTGATGAAAACGCATATGCTGATATAGCCGTTAATGCCGATATTAATTCTTTTGGTGAACTTGCTGAATCGGGGTTATCATCTAACTTTAATTTCAACGCAGTACTTGTTTATTATGAATTATTTGACCCACTCAATCCTGCCGACTCGGTAAAAAATCTGTTTGGTATTTTGTTCTTGGACAATGTTGATCCACTTACAGGTGGAGGTGGTGCAATACCAAGAATTCCAAAATATAAACCTAACCCATTAACAGGCGATAACGGTAATGCATATTCCTTTAAGATAAATCTAAAGTTTGATGTTTCAGCAGAAGATGCAGCAGTTGAAACAACTATTAATGATTACAATACGTTTTCTTTAGAGTTGTACATTGATGCGTTAAATGAACTTAAAGAAACTACAAGAATATTTACAGAGAATAGTGCTAAGCTCGTTGAAATAGAATCTTTACTACAAGAAACAAGAAGTCTTGTATTAGATAATCCTACAGCAGAAGAGGTTAATCAGAGAATCACCCAGCTAGAGACCGTGATAAACGAGTCACAACAAATTTTCGCAAGTAATCAAGAAATATTGGATCTTATTGACAGAAACTATACTGAAATACTTAACATATATAATAACCAAACATCTCTACAAGTAGCATACAATCTTAATGTTATTAAAGAAGGCGTGGGTATTAACGTGGATAGGACGTCGGATCAATTTGTAAAAATAAGTTCTTCTAACCAGGCGTTTAACTTAACAACTAAACCAAGGTTAAGTTTGGTAACTGACTTTGTTTTATCGCCTAATCGATATTCATATACTGTAAACCTTCAAAACTTTTCAAACTATATGAAAATTACTGACGGCAGTACAGGAACACCATTTAATGTTGATAGAGACGTTGCACTATTTATTAATGACTTCCCAACAAAATGGAAGGCTGGCCAAAGATTTAGAATATCATTCACAAACGGTTTGGATATGAGCAACACTAATGGTAACTTTAATCTTCTATTATTTACGGATTCACAGGATACACTAGATACAGGGTTTACGTATTCTGCACCAGTAGGAATAATAGGATGGGAAGAATTTGAGGCTAAAAACAGCAGACCATTAATTGAGATTATATGTATAGATCCTGCAACATACGATTTTGATATTGACATATTCTAGACTAAAATAAAAATTGACTCAAATGGGTAATACAACTAATAGCTTTTCATCGGTATTAGCACAGTTCACGCGATTACAAACTCAAGTACTTGAAATACTTCAAGGTATGACAGAGGCAGTAGGCACTAGTGCTGAAACTGTTACGCTAGAATTTAAAACAGATCAGGGTGAAGCAGTAACATATACTATTCCTTCCTTTGGATATCTTGAAGCTCAAATTCAAAGGCTAGATGATACCGTTATCAAACTTATGGGACTGGATTCTTCTGACGCTAATGTTAGAATGCCAGATGGAACATTTAAGAAGATTTATCAATCAAGATTAATAAACACCCCTAACAGGATTACAGATGTTACAGTTCCATCAAACTTTGCGTATAAAAACAATTGGTTTTTTGAATCATTCTTAAGCCCAGCACTATACATACCAATTGACGTTACTGGATACGTTACGGCAGATGCTGATAAGATTTTGGTCAAAAGAATTATACTAAACACATCAACACCGGACGAAGAGGAATACTTCAATCAAACTTTTAACGGCAAAAACAACATCACGTATGAAAACCTGTTAATAGGCCTACAGCAAAATAACATACAATTTTTTCAAGACGAAGAGGTAAAAGATTTACCGTTATCAGTATTAAGATATGATGGTACGTTTGATGTATTCAAATATGAAGATATCACACAAGAAAACCCCGATGGAACTATATCAAAAAGAAGGAAGTACTTTCTAAATAAATTGACATATTCCGACGGTTTACTAAATACACAAGATACTGTTGATCTTAAAGAGGGTGATCAAATTGTTTCAAAGGAAACAATATATAAAGTAGACACTATTGATACCGCAAACAACGCAATAACAACTAAAAAGGTATCAGGGTACGATGCTATAACAATTGGTACAGATTCATTAAGAATATACTCTGAAAAGTTTTCTGCACGTGAAGCGCAAATAGGTATTGGCTACGATGAGAGACAAGTGGTTTTTCTTAAAGCAGTAGATCCAAATTTCAACGTGGTTTCAACTGAATGGTCTGCTGGTATAGGTTTTTATTCCAACGATCTTAAAATCCAAACAACATCAGGTGAAAAAAACCTAGGTCAATTTTACTTATCTGAGGTAACTGATTTTGGGCAACAGTTTATATCTGCCGCAAAGGAAAAGATTGTACCTGCCATATATGGCGTTGTTCCTAATGCTCCCACGTTAGACGCAGAAAATCTTAAGGTTGTTAGAGTAAATGACCATAAGCTTAATACGGACGAAGTTGAAAACGTTAACAAAAAGGCAGCTGATAAGGTAAGGCTAAATTCAGAGATTAAAGAGCTTGACGCATCCATTAACAAAAAGAAAGAACAGCTATCAAATACCAAATTTACATCAGATGCAGAAAGACGTGGTGTAAAAAATGAATTGGATTCACTAATTAGAGAGAAAACTGCAAAGTCGAGTTTATATGCTTCAATAGTACAGGAATTGGCTGTATTGGCTGATGATAAACCCGCTGCATTGGATAAGCCTAAATTTAGAATCAGAGGATTCTTTGAGATACCTGAGTATAAGGACAGTGAGAAAACCGGAAGACAATATCCTATTCAATTCTTAACGGAATACAGATACATAAAGATAGATGGTAGTGCAACTGATTCAAAACAATATGAGTTTACTGATGCACAAGGTCAAATACTAAGAGGAACGTATTCAAATTGGAATGAGGTCAAGTCTGATATACGTAAAAAGTATTATAATGATGAGACTGGTTTATACGAATGGGCAACAGAGGAAATTGAAAACGCAGATGTAAATAACATTAACCAACTAAACATCCCAATAAGTAAAGGTGAAAAGGTTGAAATTAGAGTACGTTCTGTGTCAGAGGCAGGGTGGCCAATCAACCCATTACTATCAAGTTATTCTGAGGTTGTAACTATTGAATTCCCACCCGAATTACTAACAGAAGATGAAGCAACATTGGCCATAGTTAGAGCTAATGAAGAGGAAACATTGGTTTCATTCCAACAAGAACTTGACGCAATAGGGTTGGATTTACACTTATCTCGTTCATTTACTCGTGGTGATCAATATTTTGCACATGAATCTGAAAGAATTGCATCAGGATTTTTTACACAAGAAGGTAATGTGATTACATTATTTGAGAAGATAAAGGAATTGGTTAACGAGATAGAGTTTCTACGTGCAAAGGTTGAAGAAATTAAAGGTGAACTATCAATAACACTCATCAACGAAGACGGTAGTAAAACTAACGTGCAGAACGGCGATTCAATTGACTTATTTGCTGGATATTATAAAGACTTTGTTGATTCTTTACCAATAGGAGAACGTAAAGGTGCTATTATATCAAAGGTTTTCAAAATACTTTTAGAAAATGCAGAGAGCACTCCGTTAGAATTAATTTCACGAATGCCTGGTGGTATTGGCGAAAGATTATCAAATACTGTTGATCCATCTGGCTCAGGTATTACTACGGCGTTAGGTGTGTACGGAACAAACGGTTGGGTTAATGAAGCAATACTTCCACCCGATAAAGATTATAACGCTTCTAGACGATATGACTTAGTTCCAATCGTAAATAACTCGATTGATCCATCCGAAACAAATACCGCGTCAAAGATATCATCTAACTTCCACCAATCACAACAGCTACCTTCTCAATTTATGTATGCAAGGTTTACTGACGTAGGTCTTAAAAGTAATGCAGGAGATTTATACTATGATTCGGCAGGAGGAAATACTGTTACACGATATGATGGTTCATATGATCCTACGGACAGAACAATGGTTCCATTGGATCCAACATCAATAACGTTAGGTGATCAAGGAACATTCGTATGGAATGGCACGTATACTACTGCGGCACCAAATGGTAACGGTTATCTAGAAGATTTCTGTATGCATATTGAACACCCATTACTTAATGATGAGCAGTCAACACCATTTGAGAATTTGCAAAACCCTGCGATAACTCTAAATGGTTACGATGAGGACGAAGTATTTGGAATTGTTCCAATAACGGATTCGGATGAAGCTACATCTGCGTTTAAACATTCGCTAGGTATCAATGTTCAAAATTTACCCGTAGCGGTTCCGGTTTCTGTAGCAACAAAAATTGAAGGTAAAAAATCCCAGCAATTAAACTTTAGAAATAATTGGAAAGAATTGGGTAGTAACAACTGGCTATCTTTAATTAATACCACACCAGAAAACTCAACTCCTGCCGGAACTATTGAAGGTGCGGTTTATCCTGCAACTATTTCCGCTGGATCATACAACGCCTCATCAGCAAACGAATATATATTACCTGATAAATTTGGTTTCACTGATTTTGACCGATATCTAATAGGTAAGAATACTTGCGGTTCATATCTTTATATGGCACCTGCAACGGTTGAACAATTACTAGTTGATGGTACTGATGTAAGAGCTAGTAGATTTGTACAAAATGGGGATGGGAACGGAATAGAAATACCTATAACATTTCAATTTAGAATGACAGATTATTTTGGTGAAGGAAACACGGGTACAGGTATAATCGGAGGTTATGACCCTTCTACTACTTCACAAATAACTTCGAAGATTAAGAAAATTAACTTAACGTACTCAAGATCTATAGGTATTGATGTATATGTTAGAAATGAATCTCCGTTCTCTTTTGATATAAATGTTTCCGCAAAATATAAACGAGAGAACCTTTCACAAAAAACTGACATAGTGAGTAAAAAGGTTTCTAAATCAAGAGAAATAGTAAGAGTCAAGAAATCACAAATAAAGAATCTTAGATAATGACAGATTTTAGAGATTATGCCAAATGGTACTCTGTTAATTTTTCTAACGAACAGGTACTCCAGGGAAAGGAAACCAAGTTTCTTAGGATTAAGAATAATATCTATAACATACCAACGGGCGAGAGGGGAGCGGCTGTTGCTGCTAACCAAAACATGTATGTTTTGGCAATACCTGAAATAGTTAACATCGACCCAAACCCGGCAAATCAATCTTCATCTTCGTCCAACGAGGATCCGTATAAAGATCAAATATTCTTTAATGGCGCGGACGTTCAAGAAATCCAAAGAGCATTTAAAGATGAGATAACAGACACAAATAATATTGCAATAAATTCCGATAACTATGGATTTATTAATGCGTTTTGGTATGGTGGTCCAGTTGTAGGATCATCTGAAGATGATTACAAACAATATATACCATCACCATCTTATAACTTACCTCTACTTGGTAATGTTTCATTATCAGATACAGGAGTTTTTAACACGAAGTATATACAGGATCCTGTTAATGGGACAGATGCAGGAACACCACCCCTTCTTCCAAACCCAGCTGAAAAACATAACTTTAGAATTGACTACAAAGGAGATAAACCTTTAGTTTTAAAGATCACATTCTTAATAACTACTGCAAATATACGAGCAAATAACTTTCTAGATATTTGCCCAAAGATTGATCCGATATCAATGGCAGATGGTGACGTTAGGTTGGATGGTACAAATTGGCAATATTATGATAGTGGTTGGCAATCTTTAGGTTTTGATACTTCTTTAGGTGAGTGGCCAACATACGGAGTAAAACATTTACATGAGAAAGGGAAGTGGACACCTGGAAATGGATGGGATGGCGAATACTTTGATTTCCAAGAAACCTATATATTTTGTTACCCCGAAACATCCGAAAACCCGTCAAGGGAAACTGATTATTGGATTGATAAACAGATATCAGAAGATTCGATCGTAGATGATACTTCTTCATATATGCTTATGCGAACAAATCCAAAGATAAGCGGTAATATAAAAATGGTTACTGACTCAAAGGGTTCAATATATTTAGACACGATTGAGGCTAATGATGAATTAGCTAATGCTAAATATAAAAAGAATAAGATTAGCCCCAATGGTAATTATGCAGTAGATCTTAACCGTTTCTATTCAAACTTATCAAAGGAAATCATGTATGATCTAAAACAGAAAGATGATCAATATGAGAATTCAAAAGAATCGTATTCAGAACAATATGATTTTTTCTATGGCTACGGAGTTCAACAATTATTAAGTAAATATTACGACGAGAATTTCAAAATATTTGCACCTCTATGGGTAAAAGAAAATTTACCCGATTTCTTTGTTGTGTTTAAGGCACCAGGACCAATCAACAAAGAAACCTTTAATTCTAATAGTAAAGAAACTCTACTAAATGAGTTTATGAAAGGTGCACAAATTATCGATACATTTGATATGCGACCGGGTTCGACACTTGGATCATATGTTAGAAAGATTGTTTCGGATAGCCGATTTAAAAGCCAGCCAATAAGCATATCATACGAAAACGACGTTCTTTCAACATGGGCGGGTGTTTCTTATAAAGATGGTATATTGTGTGAGAAAGGTGAATTCCTTTATGATTTCTTTAGAAGAGATCAAAGTGTAAATGACTTTGAAGAATTCATTACCACAGGTTATGAAAGAAACCAAATGATATCAACAAATTTGTTTAATCTGGAGTTTCTGTTTGATGATGAAGAAGCTGAAGATTATGACATAAACCGATACTTTGGATTTTATTTCAACGAGATTGAATTGGCTAAATTTGAAATATTCGCAGACGCATTTAACAGTATTCCTAATCAAACCCCAACACCAAAGGCAGGTGTTGATGCAGAACCATACTCAGTACAGCCATTTATTCAAAATAACTTATCGGGTATTGTAATTCCTATAGACTATTACCAAGGTTCTGGTGTAGTTGGTCAACCTGAAAAGGTTGGTTTGGTTCAAGGTAAACTACCATTGGAAAATAGTGTAGCCGATCCGTTTAGATTCTTTTATGTTAGGGATCGAGATGACAACATTGATAGAATTGATTCTCTTGCCGAATATGAAAACGGTTTAGTTGGAAATAAAGATTATTACAAATACACCGGACTTAAATTAACAGACACACAGGCGGACATATCAAAATATGGTGGTATTACAAAATTAACCGCGCAATTACCAGCGTCTTTATTGAATAAAGGTCATTCACAATTGGTAATTGATTTTTCACAAAGCAGCACGTCAGAATCTGTTTTAGAAAGTTTGGAATGTTTAGAAATTGAATTTGCTGACATTAATCAGCAGAAACAATTATGGAAATGTACAGCTAATCCAACCGGTATTCAGCCAGGAGACGCGTGGGACTTCCCTCTATATAACCCTGACCAACTGGTATATGAAAATACATTTTCTCCGGAAGGTACAAGTGCAGATGTTGCAAAAGCGTTTACAACATGTATAAATAGTTTTGACAACAGAATATTTAACGCTTTCAATGTTGGATCACGGGTTTACATAAAGGCGGAGCTTCCGGGCTCTAGCGGAAATGGCTTGGTTTTTAAAAGGAAACTTGAAAATACGTCAGACATACAAAATGTTAAATTTTATGATGTTAATACTATGTATGAGCCTGACTTTGACAACATAACACCTAACGTTAATGTAACTACAACAGGAGATCTTATTGATTTTTCAGAAACAGCAACATCACCAACATTCAATGAGTATAACGTAAAGTTAACAAATGTAACTAAAGTATATCAACTAGTTATTACTGTAAATTCTCCCTTTATTGGAGGAGAGGAATTTGAAATAAATGGAACAAACATATTATTTCCATTATCGAGTCCTACTATATCCGACACGCTAACGTTAATTCAGACAGAAGTAACTAATGCATTGGTTCCTAACTTCTCTTCTTCAGTGATAACGGTTGGAAACGAAATTATTCTATCATTTAACGATGTAATAACATATACGGTAATTAGTAATGGCGGCGGAACATACAGCACATTACCACCATCACCAATAAATACTTACGTGTCACAATCAGTAACATGTGAAATAAGAAAGAATGGTGGACTTATTGATACTGATGTTTTAATTCTTGAGGGCACAGGAAGTAATAATGTTTACTCATCAAATGGGATAGAATTCACTTTACTAAACCAACCAAACGTAATATATGTTGTGGATGATCAGTGGGATATAAAACCAACAAATATTAATATTGAACAAAGGTTTATTGGTGGTAATGATCGCAATCGTCAAAGAACAACTTTAAAGATTAACGATGGGTTAAACCTTAACCCGTTAGATTGGTATCAAACACAAAAGGGTAAATATTCAAGGTTAAAAGAGTGGGATGTACAAGGGACTAAGATATTTAAGATACCTAACTTAGAGGATGAGTTATTTGATTCAAAGGGACAATTAAACGGATACGATAAACTTGACACTGATGTTATTATCCAAGTTAATGATAATGATTATGAGTTCTATACTACACTTGAAAATAGAATAGTTGGCTTTGATGCGTTTGAACCAACATTAGGTATAATGTCAATATTACCAATAAAGGATTTTGATTTTGATTGGATAGTATCATCTGCTGCATACACACCTAACGCTGAACTATTTAAGTATTATGATAAGATAGATATTGAGCAGGGTAATACAGAAGATTTACAATTATATCAATCATACGATGTTATACAAGGATCTGCTGCTTTAGAAGGGTGGAATAGCACAACTAATGTATGGGAAGATATAAACATAACGGACGGCAGTAGATGGGGTGGTAACGTAATTTACAATACCGATGATAACTTCAACACATACTTACCAACATATTACTATGATGACACGATAAACTCTGACAAAATAGATGACAGTGTAACTATCATCGGTGATAGGGATAAGTGGAATTACTTGTGGAGAAACTACAAAGTGATAGAATCTCTACAGGTTTACACTAAACTAAGAGTTAGGTGTACTAGCGTTGAAAATCTTATTATTGAAAAGTATACATATAATCAAGATAAGAACTTAACAGCGTTTAACGGATTTCTTGGTCTGAGTGATTTCTTCTCAAATGATGATGAAGAATTGTTAGAAAAGCTCGTTGAAGAAAACAACATAGACAGATTCTTCTTCGATCTTTTACTATCTGAATATGATAGGTTACGAGAAAACTTTAATAAAGATTATGCGGTAAAATCTCGAGTTGTGCCATACATTAATAAATGGTCACAAACGGGTACTGACTGCCGTGATAATAAATATAGACTAAACAACTCTCTTGTTTTTGGCGTAACCAACCTTTCGCCTGATACTGAAATAAAGGATCGTAACCCAAGTTTACATACACATGAATTTTATTACTTGGATAGATTTCCAGAAGATTTCCCAATAGACTTCTTACCTAATTCGCGTTCATACTTTTTCCAAAGTTTAGGCGAAGAAGTAAAAAGCGGGTTAACATGGTATGATATTCTTAAAACCAATGATAATGATTGGTTCTCAAAATATTTCACAGTAGGATATCCATCAGAACTCGATAGGGTAAATGGTAATAAGGTTAAAAAGAAAACAGAAGAACGATATATTCTAACTAACTTTATTAGTGGTGATGAAACTGTACAAGGAATATTCCGAGGAGGAAAATTTAGAATATTGGATCTTGACCCAGTATCAAGAGAATCTGTACAAAGCTCAAGAAAATATGAAGGATACAAATTTGCATCTATATTAAGAATTAAAAGATTAGGATTTGACTTAACTGAACCACCCGCGGAAATTGAATATATTGCAAATGACAAATATAAATCGATTGTTCAAATAATAACTTTATATGTTAACGACTACCGAATTAAAGGAGGGGGTTATGGATATTCGTTTTTATATGCTGGTGCTGATTTATTGGATGGATCTAATACCAAGAACGAAAGAGGTAACTATGTTGAGAACATTCCTGCGTCCGAATCCGAATACGCAGAACAATCCTTTCTAAATTCATATGAAGTACAAAGACATTGGGATTCATTTATAGGAGGTAACGTTCTAAAATACGCGGACATTAAACTAAACGGTATATTTAATACTAACGTTGTGCCAGTAAACGCTTCACCAAGAAGGCTTGAAGCAATATCCGTTACAACAGAAGAGTTTAACCCAATAAACGAGATTGTACCAGTCGATGGAAACGATTACGATATGCAAAAATTTTATAACCCAACGTTGGCCGGAGGTAATGCCGGAATTGGGCAGTTAAGAATAGACGTTATGGAACGCGGGGAATTTTCCGAAATATCACAGTTTGTTCCAAACTTTCCATCAAGTAATTCGCTCAAATACACTATTAATAACCAACCAGGGTTAGATCAAAACATAACAGTAGAGTCAGATGCAGTAACTATAGCAGGTGACTTTAATGTTCCATATGTAAGTTCAGGTAGGTCAGATACTTTATTACCATTTCCAACGGCAAAATCAACTATACTACCTTTCATCGGTTATTCCGAAAACAACAATGATGTTAATGCATGGTATCTTTCGGGTGGTAAAGATTATCTAAACAGAAGGCTAGAAGAAATATCATACGGTGATATCAGAGAAAAGGTTAATAATCAAGACTCTTCGGTAAAATACTACACCGTGACCGATAATGGATTGGTTACAGGTGATTACCGATTTGAATTACTAGACTTTGATAAAATAGAAAAGCAAAACAGATTATTGGTTTCTGAGGATAATGAAAAACCTTCGGTTTATGAAGAGGTTGACCTTATAGGGTTTAACATTAACGATTCAAGAGAAACAGAAGTAATATTTAGACATAGAGGTAGGTTTGAGCCTAAAACAACAAATATAATTAACTTTTGGTTAAGAGAGGATTCCGATATGACCAATCATTATAATACTGACTTCTTGCTATCAAATACCAGGTTAGGTGTAGAGTATGGACCGTTTGGTGAAATTCCAAACTTATTCTATAGTAAAGTTTCTAATGAATCTATCATGAAGATTTCAGACCAATCTTCGTTCAAGAGTTTATATCCTTACATCGGGGAAATAGCAATTGACAATAAAGACTTTAATGTTTTTAACTCTACATGGGATAATGGATATTACCGATTATATGACACTCTAAAAACATTTATAAATATTGATGGTACAAACGAGTTGATGGAGAATAAATCTTTCTTTGGTAGTAAAGTAATGAATACGCCTAAAATACTCGAATTCAATAAGTTTACTACGGATGAAGTAAAATACGAGGTTATAACACCGTTATTATCAACGGATATACCTTCATTACAAGAAGGCGATAAGAAAGGGTCGGTATTACCAACTTCACAAAAATCGATACTCAAGGCAAAGATATTGGCAGATGATAGACTTATTCGTGGGATGATTGATGGCGGGGCAGAAAGGGAATTTGAGCGCTTAAAGGCAGAAGGAATTACAAGATTCGCCAACCTTACCGATGCAGAACTTATGGAAGAAGTGAAATCATACCTTCGCCTAAACATACTACAACTATACAAAGTATCTAATGTGTCCGTTTATGCTAAATCAGATGCAGATGAAGAGATTGACAAAATAGTTCGACTTGACTTATCTGAAGCAGAAAGGATATCATTAAATTATATACTGACAAAGAATACTGATGTAAATCAAGAAGAAGACTTTACCTTTGTTATTGAACAGCCATTAGACACAAAGAAATACAAATCATTTTCGTTCTCTATAACTTTGGAGAGAATATGAATATATACTTAAAGTAAAAAACTAAAAACTATGCCAACACTCAATTTACAGCAACTTATTTCAGGCGATCAAATAAGTGATTTGGTTACTAAGATCAACGCAAATTTCGCGCAATTGGCCACCAATGGAGGTGGACCCCAGGGAAGTAGAGGTATTCAAGGACCTCCGGGTTTGCCAGGTTTGCGTGGTGAGTCAGGACCTTCTGGTGATGATGGTGTTGATGGTCAAAAGGTAACTATAGTTAATGATGATCCCAATTGGCCAGGGGTATACGCAGGAAACCCTGCCGGAACATCCCCTGCCGCCGCCGCTATATCAGCAGGATATAAAGAAGGTGACGTTTGGATAGATAACGGCGCTGGAATATTTTATGATATTCACCAAGAACCTTCGGGGAGTGGTATATATGTTTTTAAACCACACCCAATTTCTGCATCAGTTTTAACTACTGGTTTTTGGGAAAACGATACTTCTTACAGTACTTTAGTTGATGACGTTAATCAAGGGGTAAAACTTTCTCATAGATTCGCCACATTATCTTTAACGTCAGAACAAGGGGATACACCACCTACGTATTCATCATCCGCGTATAATTTAGCCGGTGGATTAGGGAATACACTTGCTTCACAAACTTATGGATATGCACGACCCGCATTTAAAATAAGTATTGACTCATTACGAAACAATTCTTTGGGTCCTACAGAAGACCTAAGATTAAAGGATAATTATTCTGGGCCAGCTGCCAACATTATATTTGGGAAAGACCAAGGGGATATGTCACCATTAATGTATTTAAACTCAACAAACCAAGGAAGCAATGGAGTAGGAATTTTCCACGGTGTTTTGGAAACGGTGGGATTCTCAAACACAATTCTATCGGTTAAAGACACTGAATTATCGCCAGTTGATCCTGTTAATGATTATCTGATGTTATTGGATCTACCACATGTTTTGAGTACTGCCGATGATATAAGTTTTGTTAAGAGTACCCCAAGTGATTCGGTTAAAAACCTATCATTTTATGATTTTGAACGAGATGGAACTAAAGTATCCAGTTCAACATTAGAGTTATGGTTAGCGCTATCATCCCTCCAAGACACTGCACAAGTATTTCACGGTGCAAATCCTAGATATAATTCAACAGGTTTGCGTCTTAAAAAATACGATGATGGTACAACAGCATTATCAACGTATGTTCACGGAAATATCACGAATGGGTTGGAACCATTAGTCCCATCAACCGACCATGTAATGTCGGTCATCCAAGGAGGTGTACACATTACATCGGATGACGATGTTAAAGACACACCATCAAAAATACTAAGAGATTTTGCGTTTGGTGTTGAGAATGACGATACAAATTGGGGTCGGCCATCTGAAAGAATTATGGCGCTGAAAAATGATAGGGCTAATCCTACTAACCCTGGTACTTTCATAGGGATGGGTATAACAGCATCTAGCACACCTGGAGGTGCTATCTACGCTGCTGAGGGTAATACGTTTCCAACCATTAATCGCAGAAAACTTATTCTAAATCCAGGCGGCACCTTGCTTCCTAACACAATCGATCCCATTTTTAGTCCCAACAATGGCGATTACGGTGTATCTGTTGGTGCAGAGTTTGAGTCAAGATTCGGCGTCGTAGGAAATTTCGCGGTTGGTACAGGAACATACAAAACAACTTCAGCGCCTGATTACGGCGGAATTATTCAAGGGCAAGTCGCAATTGGCAGAGACAACGCTAAACCTGGTAACCGCCTTCATGTGAGCGACGGTGGTATATCACTTGATATTGGATTATCCAATATTTTTTGGCCCGAAAATTATTTAGGCTTTAATACATATTACGAATCAGGAGATTATAAGCGTACTGACGAAGGCTACGCATCCCATTTTAAGTGGACCAATACTGGTACCAATACAAGACTTGGGTATTTTGTTTCTGAAACCAACGATTTGGCGGATACTACATACACACCTGAAGAAGCGTTCGCGATTGTGCACGCAAGCGGAAAGGTAGGTATTAACCCGGCAACGGGTGCCGCAATTGATCAAAGATTAAGCGTTAACAAATCTAGTACAAGTGTACCAGAAGGTTTGCAAATTTTAGACAGTTCTTCAGGAATGTTGGGTGCCGACGCAGGTCTTCAATTTAGATTATCCGCTGTAAATAATACCGGACAAATAGGATTTACATCTTCTGCGCAAACTACAAATGATATAGAAATATATACAGCAGGGGAATCACGTCAAAGAATTCTTGGCGAAGACGGGAGAATACGAATTCAAACCAATTCAACCACAATGTTAGATCCCCGGGGTACAGCGTCTGTTGATATTGCAAGTACGGATGACAATACCAGGGCAAGTGTTTCAATGGGTACGTTTGAAGGCGAAAATGTTCAGGGATTAGATAGTCGCATGGCAGGTGGTTATGTTGGATATAACGCAGAATACGATGAAGCTGCAAATGCAGTTACATATCATAACAGAGACGACGCATCGAATCCTGCACTATCTGCAGCGGGTGCGATATCATTTGTTGATAACAGGGGACGTTTTCATGTAGCAGTGTATAAACAAGGAAGTCTCAATACCACCGAATTTGAAACAAGGTAGATAAATATAGGGATAATTAAAATATAGAAGAAAATGGGAGTAAATAGAAGTACAGCAAACACGGAAACTCTTTCCGACATAACACTAACAGTATCGCCGAATACATTTGAAACATCGAATGGATATGAGGTGGAAACAGTAGGTGCAGTTGGTGTTAATACACCGAATCCAACAGATGGTACATTTGAAATATCTGACGTTGCAGTTAAAACCCTTGGATCTGGAGTGACCGTTGGATCATTTGACACCACAAAATGGCAATTCTTTAATAACAACGTTGACAATAGTCAACAATTTGGTATCCCCCAATTTTACCGAGAAGGTAGTCGGGTGTATATGGATGGTCTGATAAGGCTAAAGGCAGGGCAGACATATGCATTAAACGCTTCTCCTCCAATACTTACACTCCCTCTTGGATGGAGACCGGTCAAAAATATTGCTCTGCCGGTTGCATTGATTCAAACCAGAAGTATTCATCCACCACTAGAAGAATTTACGATGGGAACAGTGTACATTTATGATAACGGTGAATTAAGATTGATATCTATGACAGGGAATGTATCAGGCGATCAATCTAATGCCACAATCGGATCTGATGGTTTTAGTGGGACCGGAACTTTGGATGGTAATCAACTAAATTGGATATCATTGTCTAACATAAACTTTAGATGTACTGATTAACATATAACATATTATGCTAGAGAAAATTTGGAACATACTTAAAAAACCTAAAGCGCAACGTAACATATTAGCCGTTGCACTTATTGTGGTTATTATTTTAATGCGTGGGTGTGATGGAAGTTCCGACATTGACGCATATAAGAATGAGCAAAATATTTCCGCGTTACAGGATTCTGTAAGAACCTACAAGAATAAGAATGGTGATTTGGTTTATGAGAAACTTGCGTATATTGCAAATGAAAAAGAATTGGCAAAATACAACAAAGAGCTTAAAGATGAGGTATCATACTTAAAGGACAACCCAATTACAGTAACCAAATACATAACAAGGATAGTTCATGATACGGTTAGAGTTCCTGTTTATATTGACACAACAAATATTACTTGGAACGCGGACAGTACAATTAAGTACATACCTTTTGAGTGGGATAATGACACAACATATAATAAGAATAACTACCGTAAGTTAGGAGGTAATTTTATTGTAGCCGTTGATACTGCAATGAATGCAAGTATCAATGACATTGAAATTACCAACGATGAGATAGGTTTATCCTTTACCACAGGTTTAACCGAAAACTCAAATGACCAAGTAGAGATATTCATAACATCTGATTACCCAGGGTTTGTGCCAACATCGATCGAGGGCGCATTATTTGATCCAAGAGAATCAACGGTAATTAAGAAATTCTTCCCACCTAAGAGATGGGCAGTAGGTGTTTATGGTGGATATGGATTGTACTTTGATCCATCTAGCATAAAATTTGGAACTGGAATACAACTGGGTGTTGGAATTCAATATAATCTATTCCAATGGAATGGAAAAAAATAAGTTAGACAATGGCTACATCAAGATACATACAATTAACTGACTGGGCATTACTTGAGTATGAGTATGCTAGCGAGGAGATTGCAAATAACCAAGCTGGTGCACTTAAGATAACCAACGAGTACGATGACAGTATTCAGTTTTTAAATTCAGACTTAGCTATTAATCTGACTGGAAATGTTCAGGATAAAAGTTCGGCACATCAAAGTAGTGCAGGAAATCGTTGGGCGTTTTTAGATATTGATACAATAATTCCAACTATTACAAGTGATCCTAAACTATCGTTAACAGTAGAAACCACAAACTTAACCTCTAACATACAGTATGACAAGGTTAAAATACACATAATCAGTGGGTTTAACTTAGATGGCTTAGACGGTATTATTGCACAAACCAGTGTTACAGAAAGAAGCGGAAAAAGAGTTGATTTATCTAACTTTACATTTCTATCTTCACAAAGTGATTACGTACTAAACCCAACACCGGTTTTTATTGGCGATGGTTTATATGATAAATACATAGAGTTTAAAGTTCCGGCATTAAGTTCTATACAATCGGAATATTACACCAATACAGCTAACGTTGGAAATTTCGGGTATATCTATTCTTCAAATAATGAAGGATACGTAAAGGAAGGTTTAATTGACTTTACATTACACGAAATAACAACCACCGATACGGTTAATGGCAACCAATTTTTTATCACGGGTAACAAGTACGAAACATCATTCTTGCCTGCGGACCAATTTGCGTTACTAGGCGCAACCGTTAAAGAATCTGATGAAGGCGATTACTTTGAATATTACGGAACTTGGGATAATGGGTTTATGAATGATTACATAACTCGTTTAAACAGTGCAGGTGCTAATTGGGCAATAATTCATCAGTTGGATATATTTGAACAAATTGGGGCAACATCAGTCAAAACTTGGAACACAACATCATTACAGGAATTTGATTTTGATAAACCCAACATATTTAGACCAGTGGTTTTAAACTCCGCTATTGCCTCATCTTTTTCTATAGATTATACAATGCGCTTTTTGAATAGAGCAGACGGGAATCAAATTTTACGTGAGGCATCAGTAACTTCGTTTGAACCAAATAAGTATGGAAAGGAAATTGAGAAGATAACTGTATCACAAGGTTACCGCCCGGTAAAAGTTTACAATAAGATATTAAGTGGGGAAGAAGAAGCATCATCAACTTCATACCAACAAAATTCACCTGGAACGTTTAAAACACAAATAACCACAAGGTATGTACCAAACTTTTTTAGTAATACCAACATAGCAATATCAACAACGGGAAAGGATGCACAAGAATTAGATAACAGTATATGGGGACAGGGTAAAGCAATAATTTTACTTAACATATTTGATAATAGAATTAGGTTTAGAGTTTATAGCAGAAGTGCAGGTGATAATGAATTGGAATCATTAGATTTAACAACCGAACCATCAATAATACTAAGTTTTGTCTATGATGACGGTACCAAAAAACTCATTGAGCAATCTGTTGATAATGACGCGGACCCCACATCTGGTGAAGTGGAATTTTTAATACCTGCAGAATTATCGGTTGATCTTTTAGCACAAGAAAACAAAAAGTTTTATCTAACGTCTAAAGGTGGTTTGGATGATACTGAAACTGTTTTGTATCAAGGATCATATGAAAATTTTGAAAACAGAGAAGACGTCGCAAATAAACTAACCGACAACCAAGAATCTGATCTTGATAAAAAGATAAGTGCATTACGGGTAGAGGAAACCAAAATTGTAGAATTAAGGAATTCTTTGGCTAAAGAACAGGAAAGAATTGATGCACAGAAGAAAGAGCTTGAAAAGGAACGTGAAGCTACAAGATTGGCCGATGAACAGGCAGCAGCAGATTTACAAAATCAAACAAATACATTACAGCAACAATCTAAACAAACACAATTATTGTTGGAAGAACAGACAAAACAACAAAAAGAGCTAGAGGAACAGTCTAGGGCAATTGATGAACAAATCAAATCTCTACAAGAGCAGTTAGCACAACAGGTCAACGATGAAATAAGTTCCAACAAAGATAAAAGACCAAACCCGAAATGGAAATATCGAGAGATACCAGGAAAAACTTACGATCTATCCGTTGGTTTTAAAAGTGTTAGGCCTAAAGTTTTAAAACCATCAAAACCCGGAACATCAATAGAGTCAATAAAAACTAATGAAAGGTAGAAAAGAAAAACTTAAATAATGATATTAAACTCAAGAAATAACAACTACATTATATCGTTTCCTAAAAACTTTTTATACCCAAAGGTTCAAGAACGTTATGCACCTCTACTAAAGAGATTGCCTTTGCCATACGACAGTGTTACTGATTACTTAAATGCAAGTATACAACAATTTACGTTTCCTGGCATTTCAACAGAAAACGTCGAGCAAATTTTACGCGAGGATAGGGTCCAGTGGAAAGGTGGATTTCGTTTAGGAAAGGCAATAGAAAAAGATTTCTCTATGACTTTCAAATCATATGAAGCGTACATTAATTATTGGATGCTGTGGGATCAATTTCAAGAGTTTTTGGCTTATGATAATAAAAACCAATTTCTACCTGACCTTACACTATCATTTTTGGACCAAGACGGATTTGAACTCGTAGTCTTTGAATTTAAACAAATCACAATGAAAGGGATATCGGAATTAGAACTTAACTTTTCAAGTAATACAGCAGACTTCCAAAACTTTACATGTGATTTCCACTATAACTATTTTGATATTAAAAGACGGCTTGATTGATGATATATAAACAAATAAATAAACACGTATGAAAAACTATAAAGAGTTTATCAACAAACCCGAGTCTGGAAAAATCTTTGAAGCACACGAAGTGGCTGAATGGTCCCCAACCGAAATTTTGGAAGGCGAAAGAATTTATACTGAAATGATGAGTATATATGAAAGCGATGGTATAGAAGGTTTAAACAACATTGATGAAGGATTTCTTAGTAAATTAATTGGAGGAGCAGCAGGTTTTATCATCGGCCCTTCTGTTGGTAAAGTAATTGCTAAAGCATTGGGTGTGGAACGTGGAATTCTTTACGACATGTTTACGTCAAGACTTGTAGGCGCAGCACTCGGTACGGCATTAACAAAGGCTCTTAAATAAAACAATCATCATGAATAATTACGTTAAGTTATATGAACAGTTTGTTACAGAATCCAAACTAGAAGATTTGAAGAATAAACTTCACTTGGAAACAAATAAGTCAAAGGCAAAGAAACTTAAGATTGCTATTGGTAAGATGTACCATGAACGAACTCCAAAAGATCAAGAGGATACGGGCAATCACGTTCTTAAAAAGTATAGAGATACAATTGGTTATTGGAAACCTTATGGCGATACTGATGTATATGAAGAAGATCCTGCGGTTATCGCCGCAGAAGCAGAAGCTAAACGCAAGAAGGAAAGGGAATTACCTAAGGCTAAATCTAAATGGACTTATGATCAAGTAACAAGTCCAGAATGGGCAGAAGAACGTGCTGACCATGCCAAGAAATATCCGTTTAAGTGGAATCAAAGAGAATATGATAAATGGACCAAAGCAGTGGCAGGAAACGGTGGTTGGAAACATTCGGCTGACATGGCGCAAAATGCTTTACACGAGCCAGGGTTAATAGCTTGGGTCGAAAAGATGTTAAGAAAAGAGTATAGAACAGAAACACCATTGGAACGAATTCAATGGGATATCGAAATGCACGGTGAATAGAATTACACCTTCTTATAATCCTAGGCAAAAACTTTAATAAATGATAGTAGGAATCGATTATAGTATAAATTCTCCTGGAATTTGTATTCTTAATGATGGCGGTATTCACTTTGGTACACTGGCAAGAAATCACGTTGCAAAACCAGAATTCTTTGAAACTTTACGAAATTACGATATCCACACTTGGGATCACCCAAGATATAAAGCAATAGGCAATTCCACTATAGATGCACAAGGGTTTACAAACGATGCTATGCAACAGGCAATTGCGTTATCTGAAATGTGTAAAACAATAAACCAAGGAAAGGGTGACATAGATAAAAACGTTGCAATATTTGAAGGGTTTTCTTTTGGTTCTAAGGGAAATCGTTTAGCACAGCTCGCAGGATATCAATATGTTGCCCGAGCTCAAATGATTCAAAATCTTATTAATCATAACGAACTATATGTATATGCACCACAGAGTGTTAAATCTGTTGCCGGTGCCGCAAAGAGAGGAGAGGGTAAAGTTGGAATGGTTCAGCGATTTATTGATCATGAAGATAAACTACCTGGATTAGAAAACCATCCCTTTTATATTGAAATGGCCAAGAATGAGGATTCATTATTAAGAAAGAAACCTACCAAAAGAAAACCCATAGGTGACTGGTGCAAACCCGTTGATGACATAGTCGATTCATACTGGATTGTATATACCTACCTCAAAAAGAACAACATTTCCTTTTAGGCCATTTACGGCAATCAATTTTTTGTTTTATTAATTTATATACAACACAAATTATAGTTCATAGAAATGAATGAAACTATCTGAAAGTGTATGTATATAATCTAAAAGAGAATATATTATGCCAAATTACTATTTTAAAGCCAAGAACTCCAAAGATAAATTTTCAGCGAGAGTAAAGGCATCTACTGAAGGAGAGGCGATTGAATACTTTGCGTTAGTTGTCAAAAAATTGCCGATAAAAGAATTTACAAAAATCTATGAAGTTAAGAGAGAAAATTAGCCAACGGTATATAGATTTCTTTAAAGATATTAATCAGAAGTATAACTCTGCTTACCAAGAGATCGAATACAAGACAAGCCAAATAAACGAGCTGTCTAAAGATATTGAAGATTTAGGAAAAAAACTAACATCAATAAGAAATCTTGAGTTAGAAACTTATATGACATTGGCAGAAAAACATAAAATGTCTAAAGATGAGGTTGCGAATGAGATAGTTAAAATTATGTTAGAGCAAAATACTACAGATGACAGAAGATAAAAACAAATATTGGATAACAACGGTAACAGGACAGATACCTTCATTCACTGATATAGACAGAGTAAAATATGAGTACACGAAAACAAAAGGAAAAGGAAAAGATTATACAATTACCGTGGAGATGGAAATGGCTTAAAACAATAACAGGTGTATTCACCTTTATTATTGCTATAGCAGCTGTCACAATTTTTGTTATACTAGGAATATTGTTTTTTCCTATATATGTTGTTAAAAGATACATTAAAAAGAGAATAGAAAAACGTAAAAACTTTTAAATATGAAAAGAACAAATATACCTGAAACCGTTGCTGCGTATCTTGCGGCCATGAATGATATAATGAACGAAGACAAACAGATGAAATCAGAAATATTGGAAAACAAACTGATAGACCAAAAGGTGTATTGGTCTTTATTTGAATCTGCTGCGATGAATAATTATGCAGTTAACGATGGGGATCCATCTTTAACACCTAACCAGTTTAAAGAGGTTATGGTAAAATGCATGAAGGTATCAATGGAGAAAAGTCTGATGACAATGAAGGAAGACGGTTTAATTGAAGAGACTGATGGCGGATTTAAGATAACCGAAAAAGGAAAAAAGGCATATGTACGTGCTAAAGAAAATAAGTAAAATTAATGAAAACTTTTTTAATACAAGGATATATAATATCTAAATAACTAACGAGAATCTTGAAATTTCTAAATGGTACCTAAACAAACTTTAAGCTTCTCAATTAACAACTCAAATAACTAATAAGTAAAATGGAAAATCTAAATGATTTATTTAATCTCCAAGCAGATGACTTGGTGCAAAAGTCAGAATCTTCAAAAACTGACATTTACAAACCTACCGCCGACAAAGGTAAGGAAGGTGTTTACTCCGCGGTCGTGCGATTTATACCTTGGCACGAAAACCCAAAAAAATCAATAATGAAAAAATGGACTTGCTGGTTAGTAGATCCATTAACCGACAAAGGTCGTTACGTTGACTGCCCTTCTTCGGTTGGTCAAAAATCTTCATTACAAGATATGTTCTGGAGACTTAAAAAGTCTGACAGCGTGGCAGAACAAAAACTCGCACAAAACTTTTCACGAAGACAATCAATGGCTTCATTGGTTCAAATCATTAAGGATGATAACAATCCTGACATGGTAGGAAAGGTTATGGTATGGCCGTTTGGCGTTAAAATCTATAACAAAATTCAAGATGTTATGCAACCAGAATTTGGTGCACCACACATTCCTTTTGATTTATTTGAAGGTAAAGCCTTTCACATTAAAATTAAAAAGGTAGCCGGATTTAACAATTACGATGATTGTAAATTCTTGGATAACCCTGCGCCAATAGTAATCGATGGTAACCCAACGGAAAAGACTCAAGATAACATGGCAAAAATTGTTGAGTATCTTAAAGATTCTTCACCAGATCTTAAAAAATATGATTTTAAAGAATGGGATGAAGATACAACTGGATACGTTAACAGTGTAATTCAAAACACAGTACCAGGTGCTAGAATTGCAGAACAAGTAACAAAATCAAACGCTTCACAACCAGCGTCTGTTGCTCCACAGGTAGTGAGTGATCCGGTATCGGCTCCTGCGCCTACACCAGCAACCGCAAAGAAAACGGAATCATCTGATTTACCTACCTTGGATTCACCAGGAGGAGATGATTTAAACTTTGATGCAACTGATTTTGATGATGATCTTTATGCAGACCTCTAAAAAGAATAACAAAGAAACACCGGACTTAGGTTCGGTGTTTTCACTTTCTTTCGATCAAACAACAAAGGTTGAGGTTAAAGATTTCTTGTCTAAGGCAGAAAGTCAAATAAGAGATATTCTAGCGCAAAGATTTCCGGGTAATGCGTATAAACAAGAGATTCACGATAAACACGAACGTTTAAACTTTGCTTGCCCATACTGTGGTGATTCGGCTACTGATAATTGGAAAAAGCGAGGAAATCTCTACGAAGAAGGTTTTAATTACCATTGCTTTAACTGTAATGAACATAAACAGTTTGCGGATTTTCTTAAAGATTTTGATAAAGACATTTCACCAAACGAATTACGGTTTTTACATGAGCAACATAAAAAGCATGCATCAACCGGAGTTAGTGTTGGAAAACTCGATCCTTACACATTTTTAAATGGAACCGTTATTGATGAATGGTCCGTTGATCGAAACCGCCTCATACAGCTTATGGGTTATTCAGAAGCTAGAGGAACCAAAATTGAAACTTATTTAAAGAAACGGCTTCAAATGGATATGAACCGTTTTGCTTGGCACCAAAAGGCACAAAAGTTAATGATAATGAATCTTAACAAAGATGGGACCAAAGTATTAGGTTTTCAAATAAGAAATTTTAAAGCCCAACCAAAATACCTAACATTTAAACTTGACCGAATATATAATGAACTGTTAGGTAAAGAAGTTCCAGAAGACGAAGGGTTTGAGTATACAAACTCAATATCTACAACGTTTGGGATAATGGAACTTGACATAAACCAACCAATAACAGTATTTGAGGGCCCGCTTGATGCATTCCTTTTTTCTAACGGTGTTGCTACATGTTCGGTTAAAAATGATTTCCCGATGGACTTACCTGTTAGGTATATGTATGATTACGATAAACCTGGTAAAGACGCGGCTCTTAAAAAAATTAATGATGGCATCCCAGTTTTTCTATGGAAAAAGTTTATACAGGAGTCACAAACAGGAATAAATACTGTAAAGAAAATTGACCTAACTGACATAATGGTTTATTCAATAAGAAAAAAGATATTACTTCCAAATTTTAATGATTACTTTTCAAAATCAAAGTACGATGTATATTGGATCTGACGAAGATATAATGGGTATTGAGCCCGAAGAGAAAGGTATTTCAACACCAGTAGAATTTGGATTCAATTTTGACTTAAGTGAAGAGAAAATTGCAAAGGGTTTTCAAATATCCGAGCCAAAGGAAAAGAAAGAGTCAAACATCGTAATTAAAAAGACTAAGAATGGAAGAAGAAAACAAAAACCTGGAAAATCATCCAATCTTTTCTGAGTTCGAAAACATAAAACCTATAGGATCACCTGAGGATATAAAACCCGAACACAGAGAAGAAACTATACAGGATAGATTTTATCGTGAACGTAGAGAGTGGGAAACTAAAGTCAAATCTTTATCTTCAAGAATTAAAGATATTAACACTATTGCAAGCTTACAGGTTGATGTATATAGTGCACGCCAACAATTGGTTGAGTACTATCATTATTTAGTAAGTTTAATCGGGGGTAAAAATGCAGAGATAAGAAAAAAACAAAGAGAACGTCTAGAGTTTTACACAACCGGGTATGATTTTAAACTTGATAAAGAACAAAAGAATATGTATATCAGGGTTGATCTAGAGGATCTTTTCATAATAAGAGATGAAATGGAAAATCACATGAAATATATTGGTGCAACCATGGGTACAGTTGATAACATTATATTCGGTATAAAACATAGAATTACTCTTGAGGAATATAAAAGAAGACTATGAAAGCTAGGGTTACTGATGATGGAAGGTTTATCCAAATTGTCGAGGGTACCGATATTGAATTTGAACAAATGAGTTTCTCATTTAAGAAACGAATAGGCCATTGGAGATTCCATCCTCTTGTCAAAAAGAAGATATGGGATGGATATATCAAATTCATCGACAAATATAATAGAATCCCAATAGGTCTTTGGGACCGACTAAACGAAGAATGCAAAAAGTATAATTTCAAACTAGAATTTGAAGGGGTTGATCAACTAATCAACAATCAATTTGATCAAACAGAGTTCGAAACTTGGCTATGGGATTTCTTTAAAGATACTCGATATGGCCAAGGTGGAGATAGAGAACTTAGGGAATATCAAGTGCAGGCATCGGCGGACACTATTAAGTATTATAAATCTAGGTCAGAACTTGCAACGTCTGCAGGAAAAACAATAATCGCGTTTATTGTATTTGCATATCTTCTTCATAAAGGATGGGCAAAAAAGCATTTGGTAATTGTGCCAAACATATCATTGGTTATTCAAACAGCAGAAGGTTTTGAGGAATATACAGAAAACACACCGCTCGAAGGTAAAATGTTAGTGCAGATGATGGGCGGCGGAAAATCTAAGGCCAAGAAAGATGTAGACATTGTTATTGGTACTTATCAGACATTGCGAAATCTACCAGAAGAATTCTTTAGTGATATTGAATGTGTTTGTGTCGATGAAGCGCATCATGCTCAAGCCAAATCAATTAAAGATATTATTGTAAAGTCATTTGATTCTAAGTATAGATATGGTCTATCAGGTACCATGTCAGGTGGCGATAGCGCAGACTCAATGACGTTGGATGCATACCTAGGACCAATAGTAAAT
>WLWH01000532.1_pt1 | contig 30901 bp, 33 predicted proteins | sample 6712741 | NCBI WGS metagenome assembly WLWH01 (sample SAMN12718694, study PRJNA515312) | sponge metagenome | isolation source: marine sponge | host: Mycale hentscheli | place: New Zealand: South Island, Marlborough, Capsize Point | collected 2003-05-01
GGTATTTTCCATAATTATTAGTTGGGCGTAATATGTTGTGGATTATTCCATATGTTCGTGCCCAGGCCAAAATCAACATGTCCGCTGATGCTTTTGCTGCGGAGTAAGGATTACTAGGGTGTAACAAATCTGTTTCTTTGTGTTCCCCGTTAACTATGTCTCCATACACTTCATCTGTACTAAAATGAATTAGTTGAGGTCTATCGCCGACATTAGCAGGCTTTTGACGAATAATTTCTAAAATCTTTTTAACACCTAAAATATTACTACTTAAAAATTCATCACTATTGATAATACTATTTCCCACATGGGATTCCGCAGCTAAATTTATGATGTAATCACAATCTGGTAATCCATTAAGATCTGCAATATCTTGCTTGAGAAAAGAAAAGTTTTCGTCTTTTTTGAATTCTTCTAGGAGCGAAAGGTTAGACACATGCGTACATTTATCTATACCAAGAACTTTCCACCCCCTTTTAAGACAGCGGCGAGTAACATAAGTTCCAATAAACCCAAGACAACCTGTAACGACGACTAATTTCATTTTTTACTTCCGTTTATCTCACCACAGATCCACTCATAAGTTTTGTTCATTCCTTCTATCAATGGCTGATTGTAATCCCAATTGAGTTTCTGGCGAATAAGATCGTTGTCTGAGTTTCTGCCCATGACTCCTATAGGGCACGGGAAGCCATACTTCTTTTGAAACTCTTCTCCTTCAATATTATGAATAGAAAGATTTTTTCCAGAAATATCAATTGTCATCTGTGCAAAATCATTAATAGAAATCATCTCTTCCGATCCAATATTTACCGGACCTATGAAGTCTGAGTCCATTAGTCTGCGGGTTGCTTCTATGCACTCGTCAATATACAAAAATGATCGAGTTTGTTTTCCGTCGCCCCATACCTCTATAGAATCGCCATCAACAGCTACACCAACCTTGCGACACATAGCAGCAGGAGCCTTTTCTCGTCCGCCATCCCAGGTGCCCTCGGGTCCAAAAATATTATGATATCTAGCTATTCTAACATTTAATCCGTAGTTTCGAGCAAATGCCAAATAAATTCTTTCACTAAATAACTTTTCCCAACCATATTCAGAATCTGGATCTGCAGGATACGCTGAACTTTCGACGCAGTTAGGATTGCTCGGATCAAGTTGATTTCTTTCCGGGTAGGCGCAAGCAGATGATGAATAAAATACTCTGTTTACTTTAGCATTAACGCATTGTTTTGCAATATTTAAATTAATTAGCGCTGAATTGTGCAATATGTCTGCATCATTTTCTCCCGTAAAACAAAAGCCTGCGCCACCCATGTCAGCTGCCAATTGATATACTTCATCAATTGTATCATCTAATACTAGACTCACAACCCTTGGGTCCCTTAAATCTCCTTTAATAAACTCATTTGCATACGTATCCCAGTACTCTGGGTATTTTAAGTCGACTGCTCTTACCCAATTACCTTCCGACACTAATCTTTTTACTAAGTGGCTTCCAATAAATCCTCCGCCGCCGCATACTAATATTCTTTTCATTTTTTTCTCCTTTCTATTTCTTGATTCCTGTGAAACCTATATTTCCTCTTCCGGAACCAAAGTTAACATAATTTTCTATTTTAAGTATATCAAGATAATCATCTATTTTAACATCTATTGGGTCATATTTTTCAAAATCTTGAGTTGTCATATCATGAAGAAGTATCATTCCACCTTTTTTAAGTAAGTCTACACAATTGATAAAACATTTTTTTCTATCGTGTCCGTCAATTATTATAAAATCAAAAGACTCTTTGCTGAATTTTTCTTTAGCAAAATTTGTATACTCTGACCAAACATTTTCATTTTTGTTTGACCAAGCTTGAACCCCCGGAATACCTGAAAGTAAATTTTCATCTTCTACTGGAAAAACATTATAATCAAGCTTTTTAATGTTTTGTGCACTCATTTTTTTTATTTTTTCTTTGACCTCTATAGACCAATTTAGATTTGCTTCAACAGAAGTCATACGATCAATAAAATTCTTTTCTGCCCAAAAAGTAGTACTATAACCAGATCCGTACTCTAAAAAAGTGCACGTACCAGTTAATTCTTTTCTTTTATAAGTAAAGTCTGCGATTAAATTTATAAATTCATTTGTCATTAGTGGTATCATTAAATTTTCCTTTTTGTAGTGGGTGCCTGTTGACAATTTGGAAGCTTATCAGAATAAATATTTTTATTTTTTAAGTCAAAGTTATGAGGCTCCTCTTCTCTTGTCATGTAATAATAGAGTCCTATTACTTCTTGATCGCCCCATCTATTTTTATAGATGTAGCCTCTTTCATTTATTAAATCTATCCACTTAATCCATAGATCTTCTTTAAACATGTCGCTTCTGTAAAGATTAAAATTACCGGCTGACCACCCCAATCTATGGAATTGATCTTCATTTTTATTTTCTAGAGATTCTCTCATTCTCTTGTTTTTTACTTTTACGCTAAACTTTTTAACAAATTCTTTAGTAAAATCCCATAAATTTTCTCTCGTCTGTAATGTATTTTCTCCTACATGATTCCAAAAATGAGCACTTCCAAATTTACATTCTTTTTTGCTAATTTTTTCTAAAAACATATCTAAACTTTTTAAATCTTCTCTAAAATATGAGTCATCATCTATTCTAACAACATAATCATATTTTTCTATTTCTTTTAGTTTAAAAAAGTTTGATACAAAGTATTCCATGTGAAGATAACCAATTCTTGATTTTGGAAAATGTCTTCTAACATAAGGTAGATAGTTTCTATTATAATAAAGATCTTCTTCTTTAATGTGAGCAGGCACACCATAAGGTATTTCATGAAAATGAATATCTTCAAAATGTAAACTTGATTTTAAGGTTTTGATGTACTCTTCTGAATAAATGTCATCAAAATGAAAGATGTGAATTGGATATCTTTCTTTGTTAATATTTTTGTTTAAATAACTCAAACATGTCGGTAATAGATTGGTTCTACTACTTAAAAGAAATATTGCTGCGTTATAGTTTTTCATTGTATCTCCTAATATAATGCCAGAAAACATAAGCAAGTGTCTCGCCTTGCTGCCACTTACAATTATCTTGAGGATCTGTCAGCCAAGGTTTTTGACCATTATAATGGAAAATAGCTATTTGGTTATAATTTTGTTCAAAAGGTACTCTTTTTTGCAAAACGTTAAATATGTCTGGTAGCTGTTGCCAGTTTTTATTTTTAATTCTAAAATACCAGTCAGTAAAACTTTGATCTGAGTATGTGTTATCATATTCTTTTGATTCAATATTTCTCATCATATCGTTAAAAGTATCTATGTTTGGCTTCAAGAACATTACTCCTGCACTAATCCCTTCATAACCCATGTCTTTTACAGCAGCAAAATTACATTTACTATTTAACGTAAATATTTGATCTACATTTTTCAAAGCAATAACATCAGCGTCTAAGTAAACAACAGACTGAAATTGTATCAATTTCCACAAGTTTAACTTTGTAAACATCATCCATGAGTTTTCTCTGTACCTATCTTTGATCCCATCACTTCTTTTAACTTGTATTTTTTCTACATTGATTAAGAGCACTCCGCTTTCTTTTAGTTTTTTTCTACAATATTCTGTGACTTCTTCGGTAACCATGCAGTAAAGATCAAATTGAGATCCAACTCTTTTTAAACTTTTTTGAAGTGCAATCACACCTTCAAAAAATTTATCATTGCAAAGGTAGCTTACATAAGCATTTAAATTTTTATCCATCAAAACAAACCTCTTTTAAAACATCATAAATAATTTGGCCTCTGTTTTCCCACGTATGATTATTTAAAGCTAGATTATACGCGTTTTCAATAATTTTCATTCTTAAAGTTTCATTTTTAGGGTCACTATAAAATTTTACTTTATCTGCTAATTCTTCTACTGAATCAAACATGATACAGTGTTCATCTTCTTTAAAAAGACCTAGGTAGTCAAATCTGTTACAAGCAAGTAGTGTAGTTCCAGTTAACATTACTTCATAGTATCTTGTTCCGACTAAGTCTGCAGGTCCTGTTGTTGAAAACCATATTTTTGATGTACAAATTCTTCTAGCATAATCTTCTAAACTATCGTGATGATGATCTGTGAAATAAATTTTAGTAGATTCTCCCCAGAGATCTTTGTCGCTGAGTGTGTTATGCACTTTATAACGCCAGTTTTCAGTTTGTTCTTTTCTTACAATTCCCGTAAAACCAAAATCAAATTCATACTTATTATCTTTTTTATAATTCTTAAAAAGTGTAGGATTTGCCGCGAAGGGAAGATGATAGAAAGGTATTTTAGTTACACTGCTATATTTTTCAAAATCATGATGAACAGTAAAAGCAGATAAAAAATTATTCTTTTTTATCCATTCTAGTTTTTTATCTAGTGCGGCATATTCTTTATTTAAGATCACAAATTTAGGGATGCTTTCATCAATTAAAAAATTATTGGGAGAATTGTATCCTGAGTTTGTCCACCCGAAACCAAAAAATACAACGTCAGGATTGAATCCTTTTTTTCTTAACGTATTAATCACTTCTTGTATATTGTAAGTTAATACTTCTTTAGTCTCTGATTTGAAATTTTTAAATATTGCTAACTGTATGTTTTCATTTCCGGATGCAATTAATCCTTTGATTATTTCTTGATAATACCCATAAGAATTTCCAAAACTATTTTCTATATAAAGAATATTTTTCATTTTTTCTCCAAAATAATATTCCAATTCAAACCGTGATTGTGAGGAGTTAAAACGGTATTTTTCTCACTTTTAAAAACCTTAAATCCTATTTGAGTTGCTAAATTTTCAAAGTCAGTGGGATTGTCAATAAAAAGCACACCGTATTTATCAAGTTGACTTCCAATTTGAAGTTGAAAAAAAGCCAATCCGTTCTTTTTTAAACATCTAAAAATTTCACTTAAAAATTTTGCTGGGTCTATTGAGTGATCAAAAATATTAGTATAAAAAAGACCCACAGTATTATCTTTAAATTGCATATTGTGTATATCATCTTTAATGACGTGATCAGAAAACGGTACTAAATCAGTGCCCATTGCTTCTTCAAACCCTAAAGATCTGAGGGCTAAGGCTTCTTCACCTGTTCTAGCTCCCAAACAATAAACAGGATCATTTTTAAAATTTTTAAAATCAGAGATGTACTGCTCAAAAGTAGGGATAAATTTTTTAGTGTTTTCTTCTAAAGCACCTTCCCATTTAATTCTTCTTTCAGGATCTTCTGTTTTTTCTTTTTGAAGATTAACATAATCTTCATAATTCTCTATTTTTTTAATTCCTATCAAAGTTTCACCTCTTTAATTACATTATAATAAGACAGAACACAATGTTCAAATTTTGATATCTTTTTATTTGTTCTTTGATCCCTAAAATCTCTATGAATACCAATTTCTTTTGTTTTAGAAAAATCCATTGAAGGAGGTTTATATAGTGAACAAGGTTTAAAATCCCATTCATCTTCTATAATCATGATGCCATTATCAACTACTTCATGAGTTCCACCTGTTGATGAACAAACAATTCTACATCCAGCTGCTTGAGCATCAATAACTACATTCGGGCAGTGATCCAAATAAGCTAAATGAACAAACGTAGAAGATCTGTGATATAAAGATATTAACTGTGGGTAAACTAATTCCCCCAAGACATAGATTCTAGGACTCATGCTTGCATACTGTTTTGCTTCATCCATTCCTAAACCACCTGCGATGGCAAATACAGCGTTTTCAGGAGCGTGATCTAAAAAATACAATACATTCTGCATTAGTCTTTTATGCGGGCGCCAAGATGCTGCACAGCACCAAACTTCTTTATCGTGATCCCAAGGCCAAAACATTTCATTACCATACTTTGGAACAACGTCTTGTTTGAGTTCGGGTAAATTTATAAAAGAATCATCAGCAGCATTATGAATCACATGACCGTTTTTATGCGGACCAAACCAAGATTCAGTTAACTTCTTATTAAAACTTGACTGGAATATAACAGCATCGGCATTTTCGTAAGCAAATCTAATTGGAGCATTTTGATTCTTGAAATCCTGTTCAGAATTAAAATATATACCATCTAAACGAAGCAACATTGGTTTAACCTTGTGTGCTTGTTGCTGTATAAGGCAGAATTCAACGTCGGCATCGTTCTGATTGTTGGTGATGCTCACACCGTGTTTATTAATCAAAGAATTAAATAACTGACGTGTAAACTTATTAGGTCCGCTATTTGACCTCGGGTTAAAGTTATGTGTATAAATTTTCAATTGACAAAACCTCGTTCTCTAATCCATTCAGCAGAATGTTTCTGTGCATAAGATCTATCGTTGTGAAATAGATTTGGTTTTTGAAGATCAATGCTGTAATGGTAACAAACTCTTGGTAAGAAAATTAGATTCTCTTTATTCTGAACTGCCATGTGCAGCATAGGAAGAAAGATAGCTTGATCGCATGCAATCATAATCCAGTTACCGTCATCGTCTTTAAAGTTAACCTCTGGAACTCTTTTTAGCTTTTCAGCACGAAAAGTCTTCATGTGACTTGAGACCCATGGGTGTGTATAAACACCTGGATGCTGCTGCGATAACTTTAGCTGACCTGATATGTTTGTATCTGTAAATGACCATCGATGTGCAGTCCATAAAACAGCAGGATCGTATTTCTTATAAACTTCATTAATTATAAAAAGTGAATCATTTTCTGTGATCCAGTCACCACCATCAACACGACAAACTATTTCATTGTCTTCAATTTCTTTAATTTCAGTTAAGGTATTTTTTGTTTCACCGTGTTTTTCTTTTCTGATCTTGACAGTAATTCTATCTTCGTATCCGTGCTTCTTAGCAAGATCCAATACAAACTCGCCAGTGCCATCATTGGATACATCATCAATAATTACAGCACGCCAGTTCTGATATGATTGTGCAAACATTGAAAATAATGTTTGTCTCATTTCTGCTCTACAGTTATATGCAGGTGTTAAAAATACAAACTTATTATCCAATTTATTATCTCTCGTAATCGTCTTTGATTCTAACAACATCATCAATTTCAGGAGAACTTACTTCCATAAGCATTACAGGCTGATTTCCTGCTCCAAAACGATGAACTTGATTGGGTTTGACATGATAAACAGACCCTGGACCAAGCATCTGGCCTGATTCTTCATGATCGCTTTCCCAAAGAATAAGCACACCTGACATAACATATATTGTTTCTTCTTTTTTCTCGTGATACTGAAGACTTAATCGGTGATGTGGTGCAATACTCAATATTTTCCCAACATACTTGTCACAATTCGCCCAATGAATTTCAAAACCCCAAGGTTTGTCAAATTTTGTACAATCTTTAATATTTTTTACTCTTTCCATGTAAATCCCATCATTATTTCAGGTTCATTTCTACTCAATTCAATGTGAGGTGTTGGTTTTGAAAAATCAACTTTTTGATGAAAAACCCAACCGCCCATTTCAGTAGATAATCTTGCAGCAAGATGTTCAATATCTTCATCAGTTACATCTTGCCATGCTTTATTAAAAAACATATTGTTTTCAATTGTATCTTCTTGAGGAATGTTGTACAAGCTTTGCCAATGTTTTGACCAAAAGTTTTTATATGTTTTAATCTTTCTTTTGATGTTTAACCAACTATAATGATGAACACCAGGTAGATTTTCAACAACTTGTTTAAACCAGTTTTGATAAGCAGCAATGGCTTCAGTATTACCTCTCATTGCAGCTAACCTTACTTGATGAACATTTTGATCATAAAAGTTTGCACAAGGAATCAAATCGTAACTATTAGCATCAATATAATCACAACCATCAGTCCCCGGAAGAGAATATAGATCACCATACTCATCTTCTTTTCTAAGCTGACCAGGTATACCATGTGTAATATGAGACTTATTCTTACTTAGTCGCCACTTCCATGGATTTACATCAACCCGAATTCTATCAATACTTCCCCAATATTCGACAACAGGTAATGCCATTAATTCCAAAGCTTTAGGTAGTCGTTTGATGAGTTGTTTTACTTTGTGATAATCATCTTCATGAACAATTTCATCTGAATCTTGCTGCCAACACCACTGACTGGTACAAAGTGCACGGGCATATGCTTTTTGGAGTCCATCAAAAACTGCAAACCTTGGATGATCCCAGTCTCTTTCATTCTTGTCAATAACAACCCTGTCGTCTTCTTTTGCTAATTCTTGAAGTCTTTCCCATGTTCCGTCAGTTGAACCTCCATCAACTACAACAACCTGATCACAAAATCCTAACATTGATCTAATTGCTTGTTCAAACGGGTAGTTTTGTTCTATACAGTTTCTCGTAGTTGTATATCCACTAACTGTTTCTTCTCTCCTAACTGAGTGTTTGATTGATTCCCAAAAACGCATACCTGCAGAGCTTAGATATTGCTCAACTTCATCAGAAGTTTTTCCTGCAAACCATTCTTCATCCTTGTGCTGCACATTATCATTAAGTAACAGTTCACACCCAGCCAGCCTAGCTTCAATAACAGTCCTAGGACATGTGTCACCGCCGAGGGGCGTAAAAACAAAGCCTTTGCTAGCTGCAAATTTCTGTAGCATCTCATTATGAGGTAATTGCCATACAACCTCGTATTCTAAGTTTTTTTCCTTGCATAACGCTTCTGCTTCTTGAACTCCTTTAATCCAAGATGTTGATCCAACAATCACCCATTTGTCATTCTTTTGTGTGTTCTTGCGGAGCCTCGCCAGAGTTTCTAGAGTGTCATCTGTGAATACGGAAGACAAGATATGATTTTTCTCACCTTTCAAAAACGGAAATCGTTCTGTGTATGTCTGCTGTTGTGTTTCAGACATCCAAAATACTTTCTCTGCACCGTGAAAAAATGCTGAAACGATTTTTCCTTGTGGTTCATTATGACAATCGCATTCTTTATTGTCGACTGACTTGTGTTTTTCTATCGATCGCCATTTGCAGAATTTATAATCGTACTCAATAATTGAATAGTATAGATTAGAAACAATCACTGGGATTAAATTAAAATTCATTCTACTAAAATTACAAAATACCCAATGTTTAGACATGCCCTTTTGAATTAACTCAGGCGTTACTTGATGTGATAACACTCTAGCAACTTTTACTGGCAATTTCTCAATTAACGCATCAGTTGTTAATTCAGCACCACCAACATAGTGCTCTGAAAATGCATCTGCAACAAAGACAACATCTGCCTCGTCAATACTTAGTGGCTGTGGTTGAGACTTATTAGCCTCTCCAAACGGACTGTTAAACATAAACCCTCTCTTAAATTCATACTAATTGTACTCTGTTTAAGAGAGGGTTAAATTATTTTATTTTTTGGGTTTCTAACTCTAGGATGAAATTGCAAGTAATGTACCAGCCAGCTTGTGCTGTTTCAGGTTTAACTGATAAGAATATAACGTCACCGGGAGCAAAAGAAAATGGAGCACTTCCTGATATTGCTTGTCCTATTGCTTCATAGTCTGGATCTGTTGCAGGTGTTGAACCTCCATCAACAGCATTAAATACTGCTGATATACCATTGGATATTGCGCCAAGACTTATTCCGCTATTGTCTCTCATAGACGCTGAGAAGTGGGTTGTTGGGTCTGGATAAGCACCGCCAAAGAATATGTTTTTTCTCATTGCAAAAATGACTTTTGAAGGTGTTGGGTTTATAGCTGACCCGGGTGTCCCATAAGTCATGCAAGAAACAGCTCTAAGTGTACCAGAACATGGCGCAACCCATTGATGTTGGTGTTGCCAAAAGTCCCCGTTAGGCGAAGCTGTGTCAAGTGTGTTACTTGAATAATTAACAATTCCCTCAGTTGTATTATTTAACTGCCTGTAAAAAGGACCTAGAGTATAAGTTTCTTTTCCTCTGACTTGTTCCTCAGCTATTAAACTACCACTTACAACAACATCACCGCCGAAGACAGCTACACCTTCTGTTCCTTTTCCTCCGATTGTTCCACTGACAAAGTAGAACATATCACTTCCAACATTTTGAAGGTTTGCTACGTCACCATAAAAACCAAATGATGTTGCTGTTCCGTAGATTGAGTTTTCTGCTGCAAGAAATAGATTGTTTGTTTCACCCGAAATTCCAGACAATGAATCATTTTTACCAACAATCGCACCAGATACAATAATGTCACCACTAAATTGTGATATCTTACCAGAAGCTTCACCAAAATTATTCGGATCAAAAGAGCCTGCACTTGCGTCATATGCTGAGCCGCTTACAAAGAAAGCTGTGTCACCCCCAACTGGAGGAAGACCCTCAGCATGTATCATCACAGAATCATCTGATGCTGAAACAAATATCGCTCTTTTTTGGTTTGCTGTCGAAACAGAAAAGTCTTGATCAGAATCTTGAGAGAAATTAACTAATGTTCCTTTGATGTCTGAATATGCTGTATCATTACTAATTACAAATATGGGATTAGTTTCACTATCACCATTGACTCTGAATGTATTGTCAATGGTGATATCCATGGTGTTGTTTGCTTCTATGAATAAACTATTATTATTCTCCTGCAAATAAACACTGCCTGCTGTGTTCATGTATACAGTGGGTGTTGTTGACCCTTCTGTATCAGACAATCTAATATTACTATAAGCTTGTACTTCTTGATCAGAATATAAACTTCCGCTTACGAAAACATCTCCACCGAATACTGAAGTGCCTTCTGTTCCTTTTCCTCCAACTGTACCTGAGACATAGAAGTTAATATCTGTCATGTCTCTAGGGTTACTTTCAGCAGCTGTACCAATAGCTCCTGACATGAGATAGATTGCTGACCTTTGAGCATCGTTATAAATTCCATACCAAATTCTAGTATCATTTCCAGCCAAGAAATCAGGACCGCCGACTGATGTATAGACATCTGTACCTAGGGAATCACCAATACCAACAAACTGAGTATTACTTGATGCTGAACCAGACTGTATAGCAAAAAATGTATCACTTGAAGCTGGATTTCCTGCTTTAGCGAATCTAACGTTGAACCTTGTTCTATCATTACCTCCTATACTCGCAGAGTTAATATTAAAATTGACTGAATAAGAAGAATCTACAAAGTTGGTGCTATTTACATGATAAAAACTACCTGATGTAAATACACTTCCAGAAATTGCAAGTACAGGATCAGATGAAAGTGAAGGTGGTTGAAGTTGTATAGGCTGACCGTTAACTCCAATTATTGCACCGCTACCCGAAGCATATGCTAAGTTTAGTCCTAAAGACGCTGTTGACGAACAATTTGTAGAATCGCCTATGAAAATATGACCGTCATTTAAATTCGGTGTAGCATTTGAACGCCCAGCACCACCAACTTTGATACGTCCATCACTACCGCCTCCGTCTCTAACAACAAAACCCATGTTTTGCAAGAGATTAGACCCACCTTTTGGTCTAATGTTTGTTAGGGAGCCCGAGGTATGGTTTGAGCCCGTGGAAACATATAAAACATCACCTTCTGTAAAACTACCCACATAAAGTGAATTTAAGTTAATTTTTGAAAGGTCGCCAAATGTTACAATTTGCAAATCAGCACCATCTGAGGCTGTCTCACCTGCTAGACCAAAAGCGGGCATCTTGCTTGGATCATCACAAGCTGCCAAAGCAACAGTTGCTGTCTGACCTTGTAGTCCTTTGATGTAAACTGCTTGACCTTTCTGTATTGTGCTGCCTTCATCATTCCTAGCATTAAATCTAATTGCACCTTCTAAATCTCCGTAAAATTCTTGAGCATATACTCCTAAATAAGATTGATCAACCGAACCAATGTTTAAAGTTGCAGTTGTTCCTGCTGGATATATAGATCCTGAAAAAGCAACGTCGCCACCAAAAAGCGATACTCCGGAAACATTGATTCCTCCGTTATTACCAGAGACAAATAGCTCGACATCTGTACCTAAATCATTTCTATGTTCACCTATCTGAAGTGGAGATCCTCCGTGAAGCGCTCCAGATATTACTACGTCACCACCAAATACTGATGTGCCTCTTGTCGTAGTATCTTTTGAACCCACAGATCCAGAAACAAAAAATGCTGTGTCTGAGTAATTTAATTCATCAGGTGATGCGGGTGCACCTCCTGACAGTATTAATACTTGTCCAGTTGTACCTTGAACAAAAACAGCGTGAGTTTTAGTAAATGACTCAACTCGAAAACTAGTTCTGCTTCCATCTTCATTTACTACAATTTCATCAAACGTACCCGACGATATTTTGATTGCACTTCCAAATCTATTGAAAATATTTGTTTCTATGTTTGATAAAGAACTGTTTACATTCAAGCCTTGATTGATTGTAGCACTTCTAGAGACAAATAAGCTTCCTGATACTAAAAGACTTCCTGTTGTAGTCTCATCGACTTCAATTACCTGTCTTTCAGCATATATTGTTCCGGAAACTACAACGTCGCCACCAAAAAGTGTCACGTTTGACCGATTACTGTTTGTAATATTTGCTGTCCCAGAAACAAAAAGAAAGACATCTGATCCTACATTATTGAAAATAGCTCCGTCGGACACACCTCCTTCAAGATTACTAGCATTGGATGCACTATAAATAGCCATACCTGCTGTTGTTCCTGATATTCCGCCAGATGCGAGTAACTGTGATACTCTTATTTGTTTTGATGAAAAATCTTTTGTTGCCATTTTATTCCTCTATTGCGATATAATGGACGTCGCCCGTAAAAAAATTTGAAAAGTTTGCTTGAAATCCTGCTGTAGTTACATCGCTTAAAAAGCACTCTATTGATCCTACATCTGATCTTAAAGTAACAACTACTTTTGGGGGTGTCGCAAAAGGTGATGCAAAATTAACAGTAACATTTTCCTGATTTGTCACTGAAGATGTTGCTGCTTGTGTTTCTTTTCCGCCTAATATAACAGACATCTAACTACCTAAAATTGCGTGATAATGAACTTTACCAGTAAATGTTTGTGATGTTTCTACAATAACTTGCGAAGTACTGACAGATGTTATAAAAACATTAACGTTTGCAGTTCCGTTTGATTCTGAATCAACAGATACGACTGTAACAATTGGAGCAGAGCTAAAAGAAGTTGTAAAAGCGTGTGTTACAGAACTTTCATTTGAAAATGTTATAGCACCAACTTCAATTGTTGCTGTATCTCCTCCTCCTCCTCCGCCTCCCCCGATTGTTTCTAGAACGGGTTTTCTGCGAAGATAGGGATATACTTTTCTAAAACGTTGTTTATCTCTTGTTGCCACAATATACTCCAACTTACTTGATTAAGTATCTTGTATCTATATAATTTTCGAAGCTATCGTCGCCAATTCTGATCTTTCACCTTTGATTAAAGTAACATGACCTGCGATTGAAGCATTTTTAAACTTTTCAGCAACTACTGTCAAACCGTTAGAGAGCGTATCTATATAGGGTGTGTCAATTTGATCAACATCACCAAGTAAGACTATTTTTGAATCTTCGCCAACACGAGTAATTACTGTTTTTAGTTCATGAATAGATGCATTTTGAGCTTCATCAAGAATTAAAAACGTTCTATTGAAAGTTCTTCCTCGCATATAAGCTAATGGTGCTATCTCAATAACGCCTTCTTCAATCATAGCATTGAATTCTGAAAGATTATTATCACTAGTTCCGATTCTAAAGTTATCCATAATAGGTGCTATCCAAGGTGTCATTTTGTCGTTCATGTCACCTGGTAAAAATCCTAAATCTCTACCTACAGGTTGAATGTTTCTAGTAATTACAATCCTGTCATATTTTCCTGCACCCATACCTGCTAAACCTGTCATCAAAGTAAGATACGTTTTACCAGAACCAGCTAGACCGGTCAAGCTGACAAGTTTAATTTCATCTCTACACAAAAGATTCAATGCGTATTGTTGCTCTCTACTTCTTGCAGTGATTGCTGTATATTTTTCGTAGATCTCTTTTTTGCTTATAAGTGGTCTAATTCTATTGTGAATATTGCAACCTAACATTGATTTTTGTTGATACTTTAAACAAATAAACTGATTTTCGTAAAGCTTCTGCCCTAAAATGGATTCAACTGAAGAGGTAATCAAACCTGATGCCTCATAAAATAGATCTATTAAATCTGCAGAATCAAGTTCTATTTCAATTGCACCGGTGTACAGATCTTCTTTTGTTTCAGCAATTCTATCTTTGTAGTAATCTTCAGACTTAACGCCAAGTGCATCACATTTAACTCTAAAGTTAATGTCTTTTGTTACCATTATAGTTGCTTGATCAGAATTTTGAGTTAATTCTAAAGCTAATCCGATCATTCTATTGTCAGCTTCTTTTGAGTCTAAACCAGAAGGTGCCTTAATGTCTTTCAATGCGACTCTTATTGTTTGACCTGATTCTAAAGAAACCCCAACATGCAGTGATCCTTCTAGTCTTAAACCATCAAGAAATCTATTGACATATCTTGCGTTTTCTCCTACTAGACCTTTTTTATCTTTAAATCTATCTAGTTCATCAAGTACAACAATAGGTAATATAATATCATTATTACCAAATGAGTGAATTGCTTCTCTATCGTAGAGTAAAACACTTGTGTCTACAATAAAAGTTTTTCTTTCTGACATTATTTCTCGCTTATTTTGTTAAATTAACACGATCGTGTTATGATTAATTATCAAAGCGAAGGAGATAAAGTAAATATGAAATGTTTCGATTATCAAAAACAAAATTGTACCGGATGTACTCAAAACAAGTGTAGATATTGGATAAAAAGCTCAAAAAATGGAAATTGTGTCATTGCTGCAGCGTGTGAAGGGCCTCAAACTCTTCAGGATATTGGAGAGATGTTTAGTGTAACAAGAATGAGAATCTGTCAAATCGAAAAATCGGTTATTAAAAAAATCAGGAAAAAGATAACTAGCTATTTATAACATAAAAAATAAAAGCCGGCGAAAGCCGGCTTTTTTGCTAAACAGGAATTGTTCTTATTTTAATCTCTATCATTCTCAAGTGACATTTTTACTAAATCACTTGCTACTTTTTTAAGAGTTCGAAGTCCTTTTCTAGCTCTCACTCCTGCTGATTTATTGCCACTTGAATTTTTTGCAACATCGCTTTCAATTGACTCAACAAGAACTTTAAGTTCTTCCCATGCTTCTCCTAAAGATGCTGTTACTTGGATGTCTGACATAATTTTCTCCTTAAACACCGATTAATTTATTATTACAGTTATCTGTAATAACGTCTTTTTCATTATATTCACTTTTTTCATCTTGGTTAATAGTTTTTCTCAAATTTTTTGTAACATTGGTAATTTTTTCTAAAGCTTCGCGACTTTCCAGTTCCAATGCTAAAAAATAAATTATATCAATCCTTTGTGCATCTGTTGTCCCAAATTCAATAATCTCTTTGACAATGTTTCTACTAACCGTGATACTATCAGCCAATTGCTCAGTTTTAGTTTTACCAACTTTCATTTGATTTCTTCTCCACCAAAAATCTCACCATACATTTTATGGTTTTCTATTTTTAATTTATTCTCTGATATTATTACTAATGTTTTGATGTGCATTTCCCCATCTAACACTTGTCGCCTAAGAATAACATGGTCTCCCCATCTTTCTTCTTCCACAATGTCAAGAACATGTTCCCATACTGATATATCAGACTCATGTTTAGCTAACACATTAACAATCTTATCGCTTAACTGCAAAGATATATCGTCTATTTCAACCAAAGAAATGTTTTCATCTTTGCCACTTAATATTTCTGATTTGCAAACATCTATTACTTTGTGTATCACACCACAGTTATTACACTGTGCCAATTTTTCAAGAACTTTATCATTTTCATCTATTTTTGAGTAAACAGGAAACTTATGATAAACATCTCTTTCTAAGCCCTTAAATAGCGCTAATGTACAATGACACTCAATTAAATGTTTGACAAATGTTTTCATTTAATTAGTAAATGATCTCATTGTAGAAGTTAAGTCTCTACTACTTTTAACATAAGCATTTGAAATACTAGTTTCTAGAAGATTGCAAATCTTACGAAGCTCGTCTTCATCGACATTAATCATACCTCTATTGTTAGCTTCAAATAATGTTGTTGTTGTACTAGACTTTATAAATGCAACAATATTTGAAACACTACGCATAATTTTTGAACTTTGTTCGTCAGTCATTTTGCCTCCATGCAAAAAATCTCATATATCTAAAATAACACAACAGCGAGTATTGTAAACACTTTTTAATACAGACTCACATTTTTTTAACGCGAAAAGTACTTGTTTTGTTGGATAATATTTAAATTCTCCGCTATTTACGATACCACTATGAAGCAGTCTCATTTGACTCAACATTCTTAAAAAGTCTCTAATGTAGATTTTATCATCATTCTTTTTAGGTATCTTAACCTCGATGCGATCTGCAGTAACAAATTTAATTCGATTATTTATAATTTCTCTATTTACATCGAATTCTGTCTCTTCAGACTTTTTGCGCAAATAAGACACATGTCTATTGAGGCGATCTAAATTCATTGGTTCAACCATGATACTATTACCTGAGATAATTAGCTTTTTTGCTTTTTTTAATTCTCTTCTAACAGCTGTAGAAATATTAGTCCCTTCTAGATAAGAAATTACTCCGTCATCTAAACAAGCGGCAAAGTCTGCAAGTATATTCACATTTAATTCATTAGTTTCTAAGGAAATAGGAAATAAGTTTATAGTGCCTCTAAGCAAATTTTGATAAATTGCATATTTGACATCTTCGCGCATTCCTTTACACACCAATACATAGTTTTCTTTTGTTTCAGCTGCTTTATGTAATAAGTGATGAACCTCTCCTATAGAATCAATAAATCCATCAATTAAAATAAAATTAAAGTCCTTTATTACTTTATGACTTTTACCCAATAAAAAGTCTTTATCAAATTTTACTTCAAAAGTACAATTAGTCACTTTTTTAATTTGTGTTTCTACAAAATTACTTTCATCAATAAAAACTGTTGTTGTGATTTCTGACTGATTTAAGACTTGCTGGAAATGTAATTTTGCTTTTTCGCTATCAAAGCTGTCGATGAATTTTGTAAGACTGTTTTTATTAACTCGGGTGTTATTATTTGAAAGTTCCAAATAAAGTTTATTAATTTGATTAATAACATTTTCTTTGAATTCTTTCTCACCAGCGTTGCCTGATAAGAAAATATTTTTATTATTATTTAAAAAAGTAAAAAAGAGTTTTAAAAATATTTCACCTGTACCTGCGCAGAAGGCTTCGCTATTGTCATATTCACTTTCTATAAGCCTTCTAAAAGTCCGAAATGTTTCATTGTCAGTTATAGAATTTAAAAAGTTCAGAGAAGGGTCACTCACGCTTATCGCGTTTGGATAGAGTGTCTTCTCTGAACTGATATTTTTATAGCAATTCAACTCTTTTACAATTATTGAATTTACTTGTTCGTTACCTATGACTTTCGTTTTATGAGTCTCTCCATAGATTGTTTGCTGCATAAGTGAGTACTTCCTCTGCTGAGTGTTCATTATAACCATACTCATCAATCAGTGTTTGTATCATTCCACTATACTTTTTCTTTTGTTTGTCGTCACGAGTTTTACTTCTTGTAACAATTCTTGCAATATCTTTTACTGAAGTGATTAGATATTGTTCAATTGCTTCTTTTAACGGACCATAAGAATTATAGTCAATTGTCTCGTTTCGGCGCATTCTTGCAAACATATAAGCAGTAACATCTGATCTAAAACCATCGCGAGAAGAACCCACAACACCAATCATTTCTTCAATTGCTCTCATAAACTTTTCATCAGGATCACGTTGTTCACGTGTAATTTTATCTTTAACCTTAGAGCGTGTTGTATGACATTCAGCATTATCTAAGTAAGTTTCAAATAAAGACTGTGCTTGTTCTTCATATGCTGTAATGAAAGCTTTTGCAATTTCAGTCTCGAGAATACTTAAGTACTCTTCACGAATTAATTTCTGAATAATCTCTAGACAAGCTTCACGTTTTTCCTGATTAATAATCTGCTCTTTAACTTGACGTGTCAAGGATTCCATAACACTTATTGGCGTAATCATACCTTTGTCGGAATCGCTAAGTGCGCTATCTAAAGCTTTCAGAATAAAACGTGTTGAAATACCATCCATTCCTTCATGACGTGATTCTTCACGCAAATCTCTAATATCAACCTTTTTAACTTTACCTTTTTCAATAATTGCGTCACCATTATAAATCTTCATTTTTGTTAGCAGATCACATTTATTGGAAGGTTTAAGTCTTGACATAACTGAGAACATTGAAGCAATTTCTACTGTATGAGGTGCTAAATGAGCAGTCTTAAAATCAGATCTATTAATCATTTTTTGATATATCTTGACTTCTTGATCAAGCTCAAGTACGTACGGTACCTCGATTTTTAGAATACGGTCTAGAATAGCTTCGTTAGTGTGTTCACCTTTGAATCTATTCCATTCGGCTTCATTACAATGAGACAAAATTACGCCGTCAAAGTAAATCATATCATTTTTACCAGGCGATGGAACTCTTTTTTCCTGCGTTGCAGTTAACATTGTGTGTAGAAATTCAATCTCATTTTTAAACACCTCAACAAATTCAACGATACCTCTATTACCGACATTAAATGCACCGTTAAGTGAAAGAACGCGAGGATCATCTTCTGGATATAAATCAAGTTTTGAAATATCTTCAGTACCAACTAACAATGAAACATCTTGTGAATTAGCGTCCATAGGTGGTACGACAGCAACACCACGACGGCCTCTTTGAGAAAAAGAAGACTGAGTCACTGGAAATTTTTCATACTCCCCGTTAAATTCATTCATAAGTCTATGACGACATATGGGGCATAAGTCACCTTCAATATGCACACCCAAGAGTTCTTCAAATTCATTTCTTAAACCACGTGGTAATAAATGAAGTGGTTCTTCTCTAATTGGGCAACCTTCAAGATGATAAGCAGAGTCTGCAATTTCTAAAGCTTTTTTGACATGTTCAATAAGCGCTGATTTCCCTGCACCTACTGGGCCCATAAGAAGGAGTACTTGTCTAGATTCTTCGCCTTTTAAAGCAGCTGAATGTAGAAATCTCATTAATTTGTTTATTACCGATTCCATTCCAAAGAATTCTTTAGAAAAATAATCGTACATACGGATTTTTTCTCCGACGAAAATATCTCTATAATTTTCGTGGTCAACATCAACAATTTCAACACCCTTACTATCAATAGAACCATAAAGTCTTTTATGCGCTAATTGAATAATTCCCGGATTATCTTTTACTGCTTCAAGGTACTCCAAGAACGTTCCTTTAAACTTCTTACTAGATTTCGTACTTCGTTGTTTCAAAATCAAGTCAAGAAAACTATTGTTTTTTGATTTTTTACTCATGTTTAATTTGCCCTCTGTTTAAGAATTAACGTTAATAAATAATACGCTGCAGACCAATCTGTTAAATTTCCCATAACTCTTCTTCAATTATTGTGAACATTTTAACTTCATTAGGCCAAATGTTCCTAACATGCTTAATAACATTGCCAGCATATTCTAAATCCAAGTCTCTTCCATCATGATCGTGTTTTAAAACTAAAGTACCGTTATTTTCTAAACTATCCACATAAATTTGAGGAATTGTATTGATACCAACATTTCTAATAAGTTCATTTCTAACAGTTCTCCAGTCATCATGATCAGAAACTTCTTCAATATAAGTTCCACTCTTTCTTTTACCGTAAGTGAAAAAGTTTAATTCTCTAAAATCTTCTTCGTCAAAATATTTTCTTAAGGCGGCTATATCATCATGGGTTTCTCTAATAAGAAAACATTCATCCAAACCTACAGTTTTCTCCATTTTTTGAAATAGATAGAATCCAACATGATAGGGGTTGATACCTCCGATATGAGGACAGACTACAGAATTGTGCATTTTTAAGAAAGGTAAGTGATATGATTGAGGAAGTTTTAAATCATGTAATATTTTATAGTGCCAAAAAGATGCCCAACCTTCGTTTAATATCTTTGTTTTGATTTGAGGAATAAAATAAAGTGATTGCTCTCTGACAATATTGATCAAGTCTAACTGCCAATCTTCATATTCACCATAGTCTAAAAGAAAAGCCAGTAAATCATGATCTGGTTGAATTAATTTTGAATTCAGCCTTTCAGCTGTTATATCATCTTTTGTTGAACTATTATTAAAATCGTTTACAGCTCTTCTTTTGATCTCTGATTTACTAAGTCTAGGTAAATTATAACGATCAGTTTGAAATGAAATACTATGCAATGCATCAAGAAAATTTTCAACTCTATCTATGCCTATGTTAGTATTTTCACTATAATTTTGAATTCTATTTCTAGCATTTCTAAATTTTGAAACAATAGTTTCAGCGCCAGTATCCTTAAAACACCTATTATTCTTAAAGAAATCAGAATGACCAACACAATGTGCCATGATTAATATTTGTAGATATAGAGGGTTCTGGCGCATCAAATAAGCAATAGAAGGATCAGAATTGATAATCAACTCATATGGTAACCCGGAAAGGCCTAGATTGTACATCTGGTTGGTTCTCTCAAACGATTTTCCAAAAGACCAATGATTGTAATGTGATGGCATTCCGTGGTACGACATGTGACCAATCATTTCGTAATAATCACATATTTCATAGCTAATTTCGTACCAATCCAAACCGTATTCTTTTGCTATTTCTACAATTCGGTTATCCCATGTTTGAAGATCCTGTATGTTCCAATCAGACATTATTCTATTCTCCCACCAAATATTTTTTTAAATTCTTTCCAGATATCATCTTTTTTAGTTATTTCTGCTACTTTAAATTTATCATCTGCTATATTTTGATAAATGTCAGCCATGGGTTCTGAATTCCAATAACCCTCGTCTTCTCCTTTAATTTGAATATAGGCACACATTTGACATAATTTCTTAAGTTTTGAAGTGAGATCTAATGCTTTTTGATTATCAGAATCCCAATTGTCTCCATCGCTACAATGAAAATTATAGATATTCCAAGATTCAGGTGGGTACCGCTGCTCTATAATCTCTAAACATTTTTCAGGACCCGAAGATATCATTGTACCTCCTGATGATCCTCTAGAAAAGAACTGTTCTTCGCTAACTTCTGACGCTGAGGTTGTGTGAGATATAAAAACAATATCTACTGAATCATATCGGTATCTAATAAAGTGGTATAACAAGAAAAAGAAAGACCTGGCAATAAACTTTCTTTTTGTTGTCATTGATCCTGAAACATCCATAACAAAAAATATTGCTGCATTTGTAATGTTTTTATAAGTTTTTGTTATATGCTTATACTTTAAGTCGTTTTTATGAAAAGGAAATCTTTCTTCGCCATCTGGATCGAAAGTACCTGATTTGACAGCTTTTTTCTTTCTTCTAATTTTATTTTTAAGCGTTTCTTTTTTTGAAAGACGAGGTCTAATACCTTCTGATCTATACCCTTTTCTTCTCCATTTTTCAGACATGATATTCTGAAAGCTTTTCTTTTCTAAGTCAGGGAGTTTTAAATCATCAAAAAGATAACTGGCTAATTCATCTAAAGAAATTTCAACATCATAAAACTCTTCACCTTCTTGATCACCAGGTTCTCCAGGTTTACCACCTCCTGCACCCTGACCTTTTTCTTTTTTAGCATCACCAATTTTTTGGCCTTTCTGAATATCCTTGCCAGGCGCTGAACCTACCTTTTTAGAATTATTACCTTGATCATAAACAAAGCGATACTCTTTGATACCTCTAACTGGAATCTTTATTTTCTTCTTACCGTCTTTTCCGATAATCGATTCTTCAGCTACGATATTGTGAATTCCTTCTTTTATAGCTTTCTCTATTTTTTGCTTATGTCTTCTTCTATCTGTAGCAGATCTATCAGCAACTGTCTTGTGTTTCTTAAATACTGACATTAATGTGTTCCCCTTTGGATATAATTATTTACAATAATACTCAGTGTTTACAAAAGAAAATAATTTAAATAGAGAACTAAACTGAATAATTAAATCTCTTTATTTTATTTAATACATGATCTTAACAAGTGCGTAGTCGTTCATACCCGCACTCAAATCATCATCGTCCCTGGTTTTTACTTCTAAGTTATCGTAATTTTGCCACCATTCCGGAAGGCTTCGAAGTACATATATAATTTCAGACATAATTTCAGACTCAGCAACTTCAGGATTGTTACTTGAGACCGAATAATATTTTTCGCCTCTCCACATTTCACCGCTTCGATCAGCAGTCGATAATGAAAGTGGAATGCTTACATAGAAATTCAACTTATCCCATGTTACTTCCATATACCCACTAGGATCTAGATCTGATCCTTCGAGAGCAGCAAATAATAATGGTCGTCCTTCACTATCCATAAATTTTTCGTGAGACTCAGGTAAAGGAAAGTTGTCAGGATCCAACATATCCCACATATCTGCTGCTTGATTATATCCTTCTGGTCCACTTTCTATTAATAGCCAAAGCTTATCTAAATAGTCTTCCTGAATTAGTGATTCTCTTATCATTCTTCTTAGATTACTTAAACTAGTTTTCATATTATTTAACTCTTATTATAAGATTAATTATAAATTATTGAATGGTATTTTACATAACATTATTTAATAGTTGTTTCTTATATATAATTATTTACAATTACAAGTAGTATTTACAAAAGAAATTAATTTAATAAAGGAATTGTAAAATGTCAGACAAAATTGCTAATATTAATAAGAAGAGAATAATAATAGAGAATATTAATCAATTAAATAAACTAATTAATAGTATTTTAATAGAAATATTAGAAGAAAAAAAGAAAAGAAAACCAGGTAACTCTGACTACTATAAAGGTACAAAAAAAAGCAACAAACAAATGGAAAAAGAAATAAATAAATGTGCTAAAGAACCTAGACCTAAAAGTTGTTACAAAGACTGGACTGCTGATAAATCTTATAAAAAATCTAAAAAAGTTTCAGAGCATTCAATTGAATATTACGATGATTTAGTGCTTAAGGAATTGTATAATGAATTATTCTTAGATGATAATGATTCTGACACTAATGAAGTATTGGAAGAAAAAAAGAAAAGAAAGAAAGCTAAAAAACTTTCTAAAAGAACTCGAGAAACCTTAAAAAAGAAAGCTAAAAAAGCAAACATGCCTTTAGGTGCACTAACATCTGTCTATAGAAAAGGTTTAGCAGCATGGTTAACCGGTCATAGACAAGGCATTGCGCAGCATCAATGGGCTATGGCAAGAGTCAATAGCTTTATTAGAGGCGGAAAGACAAGATCAGTTGATAAATCAGAATGGAAAAGAGTACAAGCTTTTAGAAAAAGAAAAAAATAACTATATTGATCTAGACTTGTCAAAAAGATTAATTTTTTTATCAAACAAAGCCTGCAAATAATCAGAATTTCTAATTAGTTTGTATGCAAGATTTTCTACAGACATTTCTCCGCTTCTAGATAATCCTGCTTTGCGCATCTTTTTTATTTTTTCAATTAAATCGCTAATATCTTCAGCATCAGTTTCTTTTGAATTTAGAATTCTTTCTATTCTCTTAACTAATTCTTTATATTTGCTGTAAACGGCATTTAAATTAGGTTGAGAATCAAACTTTGTGGGTGATTTAATCCATTCATTATCTTTAATACTGAATAAAGCAGATGCCACATGTTCTTCATCAACATCTTCAGGATATAATTCGACATCGAAACCTTTGATTTGTATGTCATGTCTATCATTCCAAAAGCCTCTTTTCGCATTCATGAATTCTGCTACTAAGTCTAAATCTTTATTTACGCTGTCAAAATCTATTATCAGATGAAGATCGATATCACTAGCAGGTGTGTAATTGTAATTTGCCAAAGAGCCAGTAAATCTAACATCTAAAACATCAATTGATATCCCAAGATAATTTATAAAGTCTCCTGCTATAATCATTAATTTTTCTCGGACATCTGTTCTTAGTTTTTTACTATTTGTCCATATTTTTTGATTTAATTGATCGTGAGGAAGATAACTTTTTATTTTATTTTTACTAAACATTTTTGGCATAATTACTCAACTTTATTTTTGATAATCATTTACATATTTGAACAAAGCTTTTTCTTTTGCTTTTGCTTCAATGACACAATCGAATTCTACATCGTAGTCTTCTATACGATCATAAATATACTCGCTGTGTGCAGTTGGAGAAACTTTTACACCTTCTTTTTCACGTTTTGATTCGCTATAATGACATGTTGGTCTAATGCTTCCCCAAGTTGATGCAGCCAATTTTAATGCTTCTTCATGAGTTTGATCGCCAGTATTGAAATTATGATGATGAAAATCAAATACAATAGGTACACCAGTTTTTTGATAGACTCCGTAGTAGAGATCTTTTGTCGAGTATAAATTTCCTCTATCGTCATTTTCGACTGTAAGCCTAGTTTTAACAGAATCAGGAAGTTTTTCATAATTGCTACACCAGCGTTCCAACGCAGATTGTCGATTGCCGTATGAAGCGCCAACATGAATATTTATTTTAGCGCGCCGGTCCCTGGGTTGACCTAGCAAATCCATAATTTCACCATGTCGCGTCAAATCAATAAAAGCTGACTCAACCACTCTTTGTTTCGGAGAAGCAAGTATATTAAAAGGGCCCGGGTGAAAAGAAAGCCTTTGGCCATTTTCCAAGGCAATTTGACCAGCACGACCTAAATTATCAGCAATCTCTTGATAATCAGGTAAATCTTTTATTTCATATTCAGACATCCATGGGAATAAACAGGATGATATTCTAAAGACTTTAATTCCTTTTTGATTATTCCATTGGATAATCTTTATCAAGTCCTCTGTGTTTAACCTGCTAAGCTCTGAAGCATACTCTATGCCTTTTGCTTTAAAAGTTCTTTTAATCATCCCTCTATTGCTAGTAATTCTTGGTTTTGACTCTGAGAGTTCCATGCATATACAAGCATAACCTAGCTGTACTTTTCCAACTTTCATTAAATTTCTCCATTGTAAATTTTAAGAAACAAATTAGCTTCAAGCGCGTTATGTATCTTTGTGGGGTTTGTGATGTCACTAAAAAAAGTAGCGTACATTGGGGGTATTGTGTTTTTCCTTAGTTTTATTATATCATCTTTATTCTTTAGTTGCACGCCAAGTGTTGCTGTTAACTTAAAAAATAATCAATTTAAAATGAATGGATATTCTGACTATAGTCCTTTTCCAAATAAAAACTTTGTTTTTTTGGAAAAATATACAACTTTAGATGCAGAGGGTAACTTATGTTATGGTAATCCTGCTACATGCACGAAAAAAGGAGACTTAATAGCTTCAGCTTCGGGTGCAGTTATTAAAAAAGTAGGTAGCACAGCTTACGTTTTAACTGCAGGTCATTTTTGTGTTAGTGATGCTGAAGGAATACCTAAAAAAGATGGGAAAGACGTTGTTCGCGCTTATGCTGTTTATATTCAAAATTTTTTAATTCCAGCTAGAGTTATAAAAATAGATGAACTTAGTGACCTGTGTTTGATATCAGTAAAAGATCCGTCAATCAAACGAATGTCTTTCAAAAGAATTAAGGTCGCTAGATCTCAACCACACATTGGCGAAAAAATATACACGGTAGCTGCACCCTTAGGTATTTATTCTCCAATGTCTAGACATCATTTCACAGGATTCTATAGTGGATGTGAAGATTACTTCAACTTGAAGTTAATTTTCTGTTTTTATACGATACCTGCAGCAGAAGGAAGTTCCGGAAGTCTTGTATTAAATAAGAATGGTCAAATTGTTGGAATGATTCAATTAGCATTGATTGGTTTTGAAAATATTTCAATGGGAATTCATCAGGATCAAATAAGATTATTTTTAAAGGATGCTGCTGATGAATTAAACATTATCTTTTAATGTCATAATTATTCTTAAAAGAGAATGAATATGATTAATGAAGGATTAAAGTACCATCTTGAAAACAAGATATCAATTTTTGAATGTATATACAGACCTGGATCGAAAAAATTCTTTGAGTTTTTTAGACATGCGCGCAAAAATTTAAATGAAAATTATAGTCTTGATGAGGTAGAATTACTATCAACAGACATAGGAAGGTTTGGAATTTATAAAGGAAATTCAGTTCCTCTTGATCTACCTATTGAAGCTGTAATTATTGATAATTTAAATGAAGCAGAATATCAGGGTAGAAAAGTTAAACTTAATAAACCAAAACGCGGTGGAAAGAAAAAATTCTATGTGTATATCAGAGACCCTAAAACAAAAAAAGTTAAAAAGGTTTCATTCGGTGCAAAGGGTATGACCACAGGTTTGAGAGATCCGGCCAGAAGAAAATCTTTTAAAGCTCGTCATCGTTGTGAACAAAAGAAAGATAAAACAAAACCGGGTTATTGGGCATGTAGAATAGGTCGATATCCAAAAGTAACTGGTGCACCTTACACAACTTGGTGGTAAAATGAAAACAATTAAAGAAATGGCCATGAAAATGCCCATAGATTTAGATCCCAACCTTATCGTTAAGCTAGAATTTATGACAGGTAAAGGATTTGAAGTAATTCTAGAAGAGTATAATGAAAATGGAAAACTCGTTGATGAGCCAGGAACTTTATTTACAAAAATGATCACTGACCCTAAAAATGGTTGTCCAGTTGGTACGTATGAAGTTTTTCATTCTGATTCGATTCCTGGTTATGGTCCTTTACTCTATGATATTGCTATTGAATGGGCAACAATCACCGGTGAAGGTTTAATGTCAGACCGTGAGTCTGTTTCTGCAGATGCAGCAAATGTTTGGGAAAAATATTATAACGATAGAGTTGACGTCATAAAAATACCGCTTCCTGAAAACTGCAAGGATCCGAAATCCGGCTATAAAAGATATGGTCAACCAGTAGAAAGCACTTGGAGTAAAAATAGATTTCTAAAAGAAGATTTGACAATTATAAGTCAGCTATCTAATTTAGGAAAAATAAAAATTAAAGTTGATTTGAAAGATTTTGACTTGAGTAATCTAAGGAAGACAAAATGAAAGAAAATAAAAAACCATATATTAGCAACGTGCTAAATGAAAACTTGGAAATTAGAGGTTTTTATGCAAACACTCCTAAAAATCTTTTAGAATGGCATAGAGATGAAGAAGATAGAACTGTAATAGTTCAAGAAGGTAGTGGTTGGTATTTACAGAAAGATAATTCTATACCTTCTAAACTAGAGCCCGGTATGTTTTATCAAATACCTGCGGGAATGTACCACAGATTAATTAGAGAAGCACGCAGCAGCGATCTTTTGTTAATAATTGAAAAGAAAAAAGTTGATCAGAATAAAGACAACAAAAATGATTTTAAAGATGTTAAGATTGCAAGAATGTTAGCCTCTGGAATGACAAAATCTGAAATTGAAAAGAAGCACCCAGAGCTCTTTGAAGCAGTCAAAAAAATGAAATGTCCTCGATGCGGAACGCTTAACAATCCTGATGTAGAAAAATGTAAAAAGTGTGGATTAGAAATGGATAAGTCTTGGGAAGGTAAACAGTGGGAAGAAGTATGAAATCAAAACTTTACATCGATAAAAATTTACAACAGTTCAATGATCACAAGGCAGAATTAACAGGTGACTTTTGTAATTTTTGTGCTGATAACTTACCTATTGATAATGACTTTGAAGTGTATGTGGTTGCTGATAGAGAACCCCATGGTATTTCAACAACTGCAGCTTATCATGTAGGTAATAATAAGTGTGTTGTATATGGTAAAAATAGAGCGCTAGTCGACATTCTAAGATCTATTGCACATGAAATGACACATATGATGCAAGATGAAATGGGATTAATTAATGGTCACATTCAAGATGCAGGTGGATTTCATGAAGATCAAGCAAATTCCAGAGCTGGTGAGCTTATAAAACGATTTGCGAAATCAATGGAAGAAAGAAAAGCTATTTATGAAAATAAAAATAATTTTAGATCTTAACTTTTATCTTCTGTTTTTTCTGTTTTTTGATCATCCGGAGCCACAGTGCTACTATCAGGCGCGCCTTCGCCCTTAGTTTCCAACGCTGTTAATCCCTTTTTAGTTCTTTCTGCTGATTGTTCCATCGTGACAGCATCGGTTTGAACATGTGCTGGATCCCAACCTCTTGTGAATTCTTCACCTTTAACTTTAAATGTTTTAGGCTTCCAGCTCCCACCCCATGTTACTTTACTTTTAAAATTATTACTGTCACAAATTTCACCTAAAGCCTTAAAGAATTTCTCTGCGCCAAGCTTTATATCTTCTGATCCTTCACCCCAGTTATATCTTTTGTCAACCAAATCAACAGCCAATGCTGCTTTTTCACCTTTTTCGTTTAACGCTACATGGTAACCGTAAATTGTTTTAGACTTGGAATAACCTTGCGCTATCTTTTCTTTTTGCTCTTTTGGACTTCTATAAGCAGAACCTAAGATTGGTTGAAAACCTTTCTTTTTTAATGCATTCATTATTTGAGTAACAGTTGCTCTAAAATTATTTGAAAAACTAGAATTATCCACATCGTTAATATTTTTTGAAGACATAGGAAAGAATTCAGCTGCTTCTTCATCTTCAACTGTACTTGAACTTGTGCTTCTTGAAGAAAGCTGAGTGGTACTCAATTTGCGTTTTGACATTTGAGCTTCACTCAACAATGCAGATTTTATTAATAATCTAAGTTGTTCTTCAGTTACATTCATTTTTGTTTTACCAACTCTTGAATTAGAGCAGCTAATGAATTTACAGTTGATTCATTTAATGTGTAAATTCCAGCTGGAACTGTCACATCAATTGTTCCTCGAGTTTTTGCACCAACCGGTCCTTTGATGATTTTTCTTATCTGTGCTTCTAATCCTTGCTTGTCTAAACCTTGAAGATTCGATCTTAATGATTGAACTCCGCCACCCATTCGTGTATTGATTTTTAAAGAAGTTTCTTTATTGACTTTTTTGCCGGTAGGTAATGCATTAACAATAGCTTTTTGAAGTTGAGTTTTATAAGACTCAATATTTTTATTATTTGCTAAGTTTCCTGTGATGTTAATAGTCAAATCTTTAGCCTTTTTACTTGGTAAAGAAACCGAAGTTTTCTTTTCAGGTTCAGTTCTAGTTGAAGGAGATGAACTAGCTGGACGTCTGCTACTCACGGGTCTTTTATGACCGTTTTTAACATCTTCACCATTAGTATAAGCGTCATAAGCAAAAGCAAGTGCGCCTGCAGCGTTATTAGTATAACCTTTTAATCCTTGTCTTACTAAATCTTTCCCTGCTTGTTTCCAGTCATTTGATATTGAAGTAACAGTTACTCCCGATCCTTTCGCTGGACTTTTACCAGCATCACCCATCGCATGATCAACCATTGAACCCCAAGCTGAATCTTCAGAACCTTCCCATTTTCCATCAACAGTCATTTTATCAGTTTCTTTAATAGAATCATTGTAAGCATTTACAATCCTTTCTAATTGCCTTACTAATCCTTTAACATTTGCATCATAATTTGGAGGATCAATCTTATCGCGTGCAACTTCTTCGACAGTTTCTTCTTCTTGCGCAGCATCAGCCTCAGCAGGTTCTGCCCCTTGAACAGGTAACACCCTGTCACCGATCTGAAATTGATCAACTTCAAATGCAGTCAAGTAAGTTCTAAGTTGTTTTTCCATTTCAGTTTTGAAACTAGTTATCTCAAAAGGACTTAAATAGTTGCCACCCGGAAGCTTGATGAAATATGCAATATCAGTTGCATTTTTAATAACTAATGTGCTAGCGAATACTGTACCAGGTTCAGCTTCGTCCAACGCAATTTCTGTAATTTCAAAAACTTTTGCTCTCCGTAAACCCTCTATAAATTGTGCTGAAACCCATTGCGCTTCTGTGGGTGTTGTTCCAGCAATAATCTCTTCTGAATATTTAGGTTCAACCTGATTATCAGAGGTAAAAAATTGAGCTGTTACAGAACCATTGGTCATCGCAGCAACTTCATCTTCAAGCCCTGGAGTTCTCTGTGCTGGACCTATTTGATTAAACCAATTATTTATAATTTCGTCAATAGCATTGGCGGCTAGCGCTTCTGTTAACAGACTTTTGCCTCTTCTATTTACAAAAGATTCATTAGAAGTCTGAACACTTCTTCTAACGTTACTAATTGCTGTGGCCTCACTAATGTTATTAAATCCGCTAGCTTCACTATTTACTGTGAGCGTTTTATCATATCTATTTTTAATTGAATTTAAAAGAGTTGTCAACGCACCCAAACTAATCAAAAAATCTGATGCTTTCTTATTAACATTAGGATTAATTGGCACATAATCAATAACGTCTCTAACTGCTTTGATTCCGTCTAACTGCTTTTGAATTGCTGATGATCGTTGTTCACTTATATTTTTTATATCATTACTATTATAAGGAGTACCAACTTCTGTGTATTTAACTTCATCATCGCCTGATGATCTTCCTGTTAAACCCATCATCGGATAATTTTCAACATACTCACATTGTGGAGATCTAAATACATCACCGGTGACAATTGAATTAAAATTTTCATTAAAATATTTAACAGCATCATAAAGTGGAGAAGTATCAGAATCATTTTCTGCGCAGACCACTCTATTTCCGTAGTTTCTAGAAAATTTATTTTCATCAAATTTAGTCTTGAAGATATTATTTGCCGTTGTCTTCACATATTGTTCAGCTTTTGAAGCAATGCTAGTGCCTGTCCCAAAAACATCTTGAAAAGCTTGACTGTCACCTGATAAAAATTTAATAATCCTATCAACATTTGCAATATCTTCTGGTAAA